>VFQN01000164.1_pt1 | contig 137883 bp, 131 predicted proteins | sample 3512371 | NCBI WGS metagenome assembly VFQN01 (sample SAMN10412370, study PRJNA504923) | tailings metagenome | isolation source: Replicate 2 from Balatoc abandoned mine | place: Philippines: Itogon, Benguet | collected 2017-08-28 | reverse complement strand
GCAAAACAACCGCCCGGCTCTAATCCCAGCTGGTGGAAAGCTGGGGGTCACGTCAGGTGATCAAAAAGAAGCTCGCCGCTGCTAACATCCCCTCAAAGGCAACTATGTGGGAACGCAGGGCGGCAGAAATCGTATGCCAACTCTAATGCGTGGCTTTCTCTTGCTTGCAGCAGGCCCGAGATCGCCTAGCGGTGCAACTTCAAGGTTGTAACAGTGTTTAGGGCAACCTTTCCTACAGACAGCCAGACCGGTTAGCCTCGGGCGTCTTCGCGTCCGAAAGGCCCTCAATGCTGTGATAAAGGCCCCGCTTCCCTGTCCGTCCGCCTCGACGAACGATGCGCAACGCACTGGTATTGTTAGTCAATACCGCAATGCATCAAGCAGACACGATGTCCGCTTTGTCCGCTTTTCCACGTCCGGGCTTGCCGATTTGGTCTGGCCCCGTGCGGCGGTGCGTGGCAACACGCCAGCCAAAGGAGAGCATGCATGAGCACCCGCGAATTCGACATCATCGTCTACGGCGCCACCGGCTACACCGGGCGGCTGGTGGCGGAGTATCTCGCCAGCCATTACGGCAGCCGCGACGATGGCCCCAAGTGGGCGATGGCCGGGCGCAGCCTCGCCAAGCTGGAGGAAGTCCGCGACCTGATCGGCGCGCCGGCCTCGACCCCGCTGGTGGTCGCCAATGCCGATGACGATGCCGACCTCGAGGCCATGTGCCAGCGGACAAAGGTCGTCCTCACCACTGTCGGCCCCTACCAGCTCTATGGCGACAAGCTTGTCGCCGCCTGCGTCAAGACCGGCACCGACTATGCCGACCTCTGTGGCGAGCCCGCATGGATGGCGGCCAAGATCGCCGAGCATCAGGCTGCCGCCGAAGCCTCCGGCGCGCGCATCTGCTTTTCGAGCGGGTTCGATTCGATCCCCTTCGATCTCGGCGTGATGATGACCCAGAAGGCCTGCGTCGAACGCTTCGGCAAGCCCGCCCCGCGCATCCGAGGCCGGGTGCGGGCGATGCAGGGGACCTTCTCAGGCGGCACCGCGGCGAGCCTCGGGGCGACGATGAAGGCGGCCGCCAAGGACATGTCGGTCATCGCGACGCTGCGTAATCCCTTTGCGCTCACCCCCGGCTTCGAGGGGCCGGACCAGCCCTCGGGCATGATCCCGAGCTACGAGGACGATCTCGGCAAGTGGTCCGCGCCCTTCGTGATGGCGCCGATCAACACCAAGAACGTGCACCGCACCAACTTCCTGCTCGGCCACCCCTACGGCACCGATTTCCAGTACGACGAGATGATGCTGACCAGCCCCGGCGAGGCGGGCAAGGCGGCGGCCAATGCGGCGCTCGAATTCATGAAGAACCCCTTCGGCGCCAAGCCCCCCAAGCCGGGCGAGGGCCCGAGCAAGGAGGAGCGCGAGAACGGCTTCTACGACGTGGTGTTCGTGGCCGACATGCCCGATGGTCAGCGGCTCCAGTATGGCGTGAAGGGCCGCTACGATCCCGGCTACGGCTCGACCAGCCGGATGCTCAGCGAAACCGGGATTGCGCTGCTTTCCTGCACCAAGCCGGGCGGCATCGGCACGCCGGGGGCCTTCCTCGGCGAGGATCTGGTCAAGCGGCTCGAGGAGCACGCCGAGCTGACCTTCGCGGTCGAAACGTAAGGTTGCGTAGGCTCCGGCGGGTGGGGGAACCTGCCGGGGGCCTGCGGTGTTGAGGCAGGTGGAGGGGCGTCGCTGCGACGAAAGGCCTGCCCCCGTGACCCTGCTTCAGATGCAAGTGCTGATCGCGCTGCTTTCCGCCGCCTCCCTGCTTTCGGCCGCCTGGCTTGTGCTCCACGCCCGCGACGTGGCGCTGCTGCTGCGCCCGGTCTTCCCGTTGGTGCCGGGCGAGGGCCGGCGGCTGGCGAGCTTCCGCGCGGTGAGCGCCGCGATCACGGTCTTCGGCTTCAGCCTTGTCGGCGAGGTGTGGATCGTGCTGCGGGCTGCAGGTTTCTAGCGCCCATGCAAAAGGGGCAGCCGGACACCAGATCTCTCTGGCCGACTGCCCCGATTGCGACCCTCGCGGGGAGGGTAAGGCTCAGAAGCTGAGGCGCACGCTCGCCCGGAAGTTCCGCCCGATCAGCGGGACGAAGTCTTTCGTGAAGCTCGCATGGCGGCGGCCGTTGACATCGAAGATGTTGTCGGCAGCGACCAGCACGGTCACGTTGCGGTTCTGCGTGAACGGCCGCCAGGCAACGAGCGCGTTGACCAGCGTGAAGCTGTCGGTCGGCGTCTCGAAGGCAGTCACGCGGTCCTGTTCGCCGAACCACTGCACCTCGCCGCGCACGTCGAAGGCATCGGTCTGCGCCTCCAGCGCGCCCAGCAGCGCCAGCGGCGGGATGCGCGGCACGGCGGTGCCGTCGGCGAGCTCGGCCTCGGTGTAGGAGGCCCGCAGGTCGGTCATCAGGCGGAAGCTCCCGGTGTCGATCACCGGGTAGTTGAGTTCGGCCTCGAAGCCCCAGAAGTCGGCATCCTGCTGGAGATACTGGAACACCGGCAGGTCGTCCTCCTCAGCGCCGGTATCCTCGAGGAAGATGTAGTTGTCGAACCACTGGCGGTAGGCGGTGAGGTTGAAGGTCCCCGCACCGATGCTGCCGCGGGCATAGGCCTCGAGGCCCCACGCGCGTTCGGTGCGCAGGTCCGCGTCGCCAACCTCGAAGGCCTGGGTCGCGATGTGCGGTCCGTCGGAGAACAGCTCCTCGGCGCTCGGCGCGCGTTCGGCGCGCGAGCCGTTGATGCCGATGCGCACACCCTCGATGCCTTCGTAGACGAGGCCGAGCGCGCCGGAGAAGGTCTCGTAGTCACGCGCGATGCCGAGGGTCTGGGCCTCGACGTCGGTGAATTCGGCGCGTGCCGCGGCCTCGATCTGGACCGGGCCGGTGCCCCACTCCTGCAAGGTGAAGACCGCGAGCTGATCGGTGAGGTTCGGCGGGACATAGGCTTCCACCCCGACGGCGCTGAAATCGCGGTGCAGGAACTGGACGCCGGTCGCGCCGCGCAGCACGCCGGCGGCGTTCTGCACCAGCTCTGCACGCGCTTCGATGCTGGTGCTGTCGAACACGGTGCCGACCTCGCCCGGGCCCTCGAACTCGGTGTGGGTGTAGTCGGAATAGCCGACCCGCACCTTCAGCCGCTCGAGCGCCCCGTCGCCGAGGTAGATGTCGCCCTTGAAGTCGGCGCGGAACTGCTGGAGGTCGATGCGGACGTTTTCTTCCTCCTTCTCCTCCTCGCCGCCGTGGTCCTCGCCTTCCTCGCCGCCGTGCTCGTGCTTGAGGCCGGGGCGTTTGATGACGCCGTAATTGGTATCGTACCAGCCGATCGCGGCGCCGAAGGTGCTCTCGCCGAGGATCAGGCCGAGGCCGGCGTTGAGCGTCCAGCTCCGCATGTCGCTGTTGGGCACGAAGCCGCGCTGGTCGGCCGCCTCACGGAACTCGGCGGCCTCCTCGGGTTCGCCGTCGGCGATCTTCTCGGCGGCCTCCTCGAGCAGCTCCTCACGCAGCTGGGGCGAGAGCTGGAAGCCGCCGATGTCCATGTTGCCCGTGTCGCGCCACGAGCCGTCGAGGTGGAACACGAGGTTCGAGCCGATCCCGGCATCGAGGCTCGCCGCGCCGGTGCGCAGGTTGGTCGCGCTGTCGATCCCGGCGAAGGCATCGAGGTGGAACGCCTCGTCCGGCATCCGGGTCGGGATGCGCTTGTCGATCACGTTGACCGCACCGCCGATCGCCTGGCTGCCGTAGAGCAGCACGGCGGGGCCGCGCAGCACCTCGATCCGCTCGATCGTGATCGGCTCGATGGTGGTGGCATGGTCGACCGAGGTGTTCGAGACGTCTGCCGTGCCGACGCCGTCGACGAGCACGCGCACGCGCTCGCCCTGCTGGCCGCGCAGCACCGGGCGCGCGGAGCCGGGGGCGAAGCTGGTCGAGGAGACGCCGGGCAGCTTGGCGAGAAGGTCGCCGATCTGGCCGTTCACCGCGTCGCGCTGGACGTCGGCAATCTCGACCACGCTGGTGCCGGCGAGCACGTCGAGTTCCTTGAGGCCGGCGGCGCTGACGATGATCTCGCCCGTGGTGGCCGTCTGGCGGTTGTGGAGATCGTCCTCGGGCGGCGTGCTGCCGGTCTGCGCGGGCTGTGCCGCGGCCTGGGCCTCGGCATCCGTCGCGGCGGTATCGGCGAGTGCGGGGGTCGCGGACACGGCGAGGCCCAGCACGGTGGCAAGGGCGAGGCGGGAGGTTGCAAGGCGAATCTTGCGGTCGTTCATGGTGTTTCCGTTGCTTTCCAGGGGTTACGTTGATGTAATAACGTATCACGCGCCTAGCGCGGCGCGCGCCGGATGCAAAGAGAAAATGGGCAGACTGTCGACTGGCGCCGACGGGCTGCGACCGGAATGCAACAACCCGCCCTGCCGGGGACGCGAAAAGGCCCGGCCGCTGCAGGGCGACCGGGCCTTTGAATGGTCTGCCGGCGGTCAGAAGGTGATGCGCACCCCACCCGTGTAGCGGCGGCCGAACTGTTCGAACTCGATCGTCAGGTTGTCGGTGAACGGGGTCGGCGTGCCGGTCGCGGTCAGCAGGTTGCCCGGCTCCGAGTAGCGACGGCCCGGCTGGTCGAGCAGGTTCGAGGCGTCGAAATAGATCTCGAAGTTGCGGTTGAAGGCATAGCGCATCGAGAAGTCCACCTCGTCGTCCGCCGCCCAGTAGGTGTCGCCCGCGTCGGTCAGGTCGTTGGCGATGCCGTCGAGCCAGGTGCTGCGGCGCTGGTACTGGAGGCGGGCCGAGAAGCCGTATTTCTCGTAATAGCCGCCGATGTTGTAGACCACGTCCGAGGTGCCCGGCAGGCGCACGGTGCGCGCGGGGATGGCGGTGGCGCCGGTCCCGAATGCGGGCTTGGTCGCCTCGCTGTCGTTGAGCGTCAGGTTGGCGGTGATGCCAAAGCCGCCCATCCAGCCGGGCAGGCCGAGATCCTCGGTGAAGGGTTCGAGCTGGAGCTGCGCGGCCATTTCCACGCCAATGATGCGGCCCTCGCCTGCATTGGCGATGCCGGAGAAGATGTAGCCCGAACGGTCGACACCGCCGAAGTTCAGCGCATCGGAGTTGAAGGTGCGCCGGTCGGTGTAGAGCACGTCGCGCACGTCGCGGTAGAACACGCCGATCGACATGAAGCCCTGCGGCATGATGTACCATTCGAGATAGCTGTCGAGGCCCCAAGAACGCTCCGGCCGGATCGCCGGGTTGCCGCCCGAGATGGTCTCGTTGGCATCGTTGATCTGCACGTTGGGGCGCAGCAGGTCATAGTCGGCCCGTGCCGCGCCGGTGGTGTAGCCGATGCGGAATTTGCCGTTCTCCGAGACGTTGTAGTTCACGTGGAGGCTGGGGAAGAACAGCGTGTCGGCGCTCTCGGCGGTTATGCCGGTGGCGATGCCGCGGTTCTCGACCCGCTCGACGCGCACGCCGCCGACGATGCTGCCCCAGTCGTAGCGCAGGGTGCCCATCAGGAAGCCCGCGTAGATCGTCTCGCGCACCTCGTAGTCCTCGTCGACGAGGCGGGTGAAGGGGAAGTTCGCGCGCGCGGCGTCCGCCACCTGCTCCACCCGATCGATGTCGAAGTAGCGGAAGGTGTAGCCCATCGGGATCTTGCCCTGGAACGGCAGGTCGATCGAGAAGGCGTTGTAATCGGTCGGGGCGCCGATCGTGGTGAACTGCGCCGCGGTGGTGAGCTGGATCTGCTCGTTGACCGATTGCTTGGTGCGCTGGTCGTACTGGAAACCGGCCTTGAAGGTCGCGTTGCCGCCGAGGAATTCGGTGTCGTAGGCGAGGATCGCGCGCCCGGTGTAGGCGTCGGTGTCGTCGACAAGATCGGCGACGCGGAATTCGGACAGCGGCTTGGTGAAGGTGTCGATCGCGGTTACCGCGGCGCCGCGCTGGAAGCGGGTCGGCCCGGAAAGCTGGAGCGTGTTGAACAGCTGCGGCGTGTTGCGCAGCGGGTTGGTGAAATCATAGGCGATGGTCGGGCGCAGGGTGCGGGTCGAGGGGCTGTTGAAGCGTCCCTCGCCCACCACAGAACGATCATCGCGCGAGCGGGTGTAGTTGCCGAGCCATTCGAAGCGCAGGCCGCTGTCGCCGAAGGTGTGCTTGCCTTCCATGGTGTTGGTGAAGATCGACTGCGCGAAGTCCCGCAGGGTGGCGCGCTGGTTGATGTCGATGCCGTAGACCGTGCCGATCAGCGGGGTGTTGCCGATGCAGATGTCGGCATAGCCGGTGGTGGTCGGCGACGGGTTCACGGCGACATCGCAGGGCGCACTGTTGGCGACCAGATCGCCCTGACGGTCGTCCATGTCGAAGATGTAGTTGTCGCGCGCCTCGAAGTCGGTGAAGATCGTGTAGACCGAACGCAGCGAGATCTCGTTGTCGTCGTCCGGGCGCCAGTCGAGGCGGCCCGAAACCGACCAGTTCTTGCGGGTCAGGCGGTAGAGCTTGTTCTCGGTCTCGCGTGCCCAGAAGCGGCTGCCCGCGCCCTGGCGCTGGTCCTGTGTCACGCGCTCCCAGTCGATCTCGAAATTGTCGGTGATCATGTTGCGTTGGTAGTAGCTGCCCGAGACGAGCAGGCCGATCTCGCCGAGACCGCCGACATTCCAGCGGTCGGAGAGGACGAGGTTGGCCTCGTATTCCTCGCGGTCGCCGAGTTCGGCGATCCCGCCGCCCGCCTTCCCGAAAGCGCGCAAGCCCGGATAGTCGAAGGCCGATCGGGTGATGATGTTGACGTTACCGGCGACGGTCTCGCCCGGCATGTCCGGGGTGATCGCCTTGGAGACGATGATCTGCGAGGCGATCGCCGAGGGGATCGAATCGAAGCGCGCATCGCGGCCTTCGGGGCTGACGACGTTGATCCCGTCGAAGCTCAGCGTGGTCCAGTAGTTGGGCGCGCCGCGGATCGAGATGTAGCGCGCCTGGCCCTGGTCGCGTTCGACCGCAAGGCCGGGCAGGCGGCCGGTGGCCTGGGCGATGTTCTGATCGGGCAGGCGGCCCACCGAGTCGGCCGAGAGGACCGAGACCAGATTGTCCGAGAGGCGCTGGATGCGCAGCGCCGCGGCTTCGGATTCGGCGATCGGCCGGGTGCCGTCGACGATGATCTCGCCTTCCTCGTCGACCAGCGCGGAATTGTCCTGCGGTGCCTGCTGTTCCTGCGCGAAGGCCGCGTGCGGGATCGCGGCGACGGCGGCAAGCATGATCGCCTTGCGCGAGAGGCGAAGGCTGGGCGATTCGGTCTTGAGCATGGGAAGCCCCCTGTTGGCTTGTCGGATCGGGGGCGCCGCTATGGATATCGCGTGACACTTTGCTGACAGATCGGTGCCAATACTTGTGTCACCGATCTGCAACAATTGAAGGGATTGCCCGCCTGTTCAATAAACACGCGGAATTTCGCCATTTCGTCTGTTGTATGACAGAATGGCGGCAAATATTACACTTAATCTGGATTAAGATTTCATCGCGAATGTTGCCATTCTGCATCGGCAGGAGGATGATCCGCGGATCGCGCGCAGGCGGCCGCGCACCGATGCGACGGTGTCCGGTCATGAAAGCTGTGTCGGATGATCGATGGAGCGGGCGAAGGGATTCGAACCCTCGACCCCAACCTTGGCAAGGTTGTGCTCTACCCCTGAGCTACGCCCGCTCACTGGCGCTGACAGGAACCGCCTGAGCGATCGTTCCTGCCGGAGAGGCGGCGCGATTAGCAGCGCCATTCCATGCCTGCAAGCGCAAAATTCTCGCCATCGGGGGTTGATCGCGCGAGGGCGACGGGCCAGCACAGGCGGGCGCTTCACATCCGCGCGAGGCGCCCCACATTGGGGCACGGGCGCGCAGCGGCGCGCGACACAGCAGGAGCAGACAACTTGGCCAGCATGGGACTGAGCATCGAGGAACAGAAGGCGGTCGAGCGCTTCCGCAAGACGGTGGTCGATCCGTCGCAGACGAAACTCGTGATCCTCGATTTCTGGGCCGAGTGGTGCGGGCCGTGCAAGGCGCTGACCCCGGTGCTCGAGAAGGTCGCGGCCGATTACGCCGACAAGGGCGTGGTGCTCGCCAAGATCAATGTCGACGAGGAACAGTTTATCGCCGCGCAGTTCCAGGTGCGCTCGATCCCGACGGTCTATGCGATGTTCCAGGGCCAGCCGGTCGCCGATCTCACCAACGCGCGCAGCGAATCGCAGCTGAAGGGCGTGCTCGACCGGCTGCTCGCCCAGCTACCGGTGCAGGGCGGGGCAGCCGACGGCGCCGCGCCGCAGGGCCCTTCGGCGGAAGAGCTCGCCCAGTTCGTGAAGATGGGCGAGGAGGCGCTCTCCGCAGGCGACGCCCAGCGCGCCGCGTCGATCTTCGCCCAGATCACCGAATTCGCGCCCGACAACGCGCCGGCCCATGCCGGCCTCGTTCGCGCGCTGGTGCAGATGGGCGAGATCGATCAGGCGCGGCAGGTGATGGAGGTGATCGACAGCGATCCGCGTCTTGCCGCCGATGCCGCGATTGCGCCCGCCCGCAGTGCGCTGGAGCTCGCGGGCACGCGCGTCGACGACGGCGAGCTTGCCGCCCTCCGCACCGCCGCGCAGGCGGACCCGTCGGACATGGATGCGCAGTTCGCCTTCGCCGAAGCCGCCTTCGCCGCCGGCAGCCGCGATGAGGCCGCCGATACCCTCCTCGCCATGATCGCCGCCGACCGCGAATGGAACGAGGGCGCGGCGCGCGCCAGGCTGCTCAAGATCTTCGAGGCCACGGGGCTCGAAGACGAATGGGTGGTCGGCGTCCGCCGGCGCCTGTCTCGCGTATTGTTCGGATGACGAAACGACTTGCCATCTTCCCCCTGACGGGCGCGGTGCTGTTCCCGGGCATGCAGCTGCCGCTCCACATCTTCGAGCCGCGCTACCGCGCGATGGTCGGCGATGCGCTGATCCGCGACCGGCTGATCGCGATGATCCAGCCCCAACGACCCATGGAGGGCGCGCCGCTCTACCGCGTGGGCTGCGTCGGGCGGATCGGCGAGATCCAGGCGATGGACGACGGGCGCTACAACCTCATCCTCGAAGGCACCGCCCGGTTCCGGCTGGTGCGCGAGCTGGAGGTCGCCACCGCCTATCGCCAGGTCGAAGCCGACATCTACGACGAGGCCGAGGACGAGACCCTCACCCACGCCCAGCGCGGCGGGTTCGAGCGCGAGGCGCGGGCCTTCGCCGACGCCCAGGGCTATTCGGTCGACTGGGATTCGGTCGAGCGGCTCGATGACCGTTCGCTCATCAACGGCGTCTCCCAGATCGCACCCTTCGATCCGGCCAGCAAGCAGGCGCTGCTCGAGGCGGAAACGCTCACGGATCGCTGCGAATTGCTGGTCCAGCTGATGCAGTTCTACGGCCGCCACGACGGCGGCGAGGAAATCGTCACCCTGCAATAGCGGGGGTGTGCCGGCCTCAGCCGTAGAGCCGAAGGTCGACCGGCGCGCTTTCGGCACTCGCAGGCGCGGTGCGGGTGAAGACCGCCGTGCGCTGGGTCAGCCGGGTCACTTCCTGCCGCAGCAATTCGCTCGCCGCGCTCGATTGCTGCGCCATCGCGGCGTTCTGCTGGGTGTCGCGCTCGAGCGCCGAAACGGCCGCGTCGACCTCGTCGAGATGCCGCGCCTGCGCGCTCGAGGCGGCGGCGAGGTCCTCCACCCGCTGGCTGACGCGGTCGATGATCGCGATCATCTCGCGCAGGGCATTGCCCGAGGACGCCACCTGCTGCGACCCGTTGGCGATGCTCTCGCCGCTCCTGGCCATCAGTTGCTGGATCGCGGTGACCGCCTCGGAGGACCGCTGCGCCAGTGCCCGTACCTCGTTGGCGACGACGATGAAGCCCTTGCCCGCCTCGCCCGCGCGGGTTGCCTCGACCCCGGCATTGAGCGCGAGGATGTTGGTCTGGAAGGCGATGTTCTGGATCAGGTCGGTGATGTTCGCGACCTCGGCGAAGGAGGTCTGGATCTGCGCCATCGCTTCGATGGCGGTCTCGACGATCTGGCGGTTGCTGGTCGCGTTCTGGCGGGCCAGGGCGACCTCGGCATTGGTCTGCTGCGCCAGTTCGGAACTCGACTGGATGCCTTTGTTGGTGCGCTGGAGCGCGGCGGCGGTCTCCTCCAGCGTCGCGGCCTGGCGGGCGGTGCGTTCGGACAGGTCTGCGGCGGCCTCGTTCACCTCGCTGGCGCTGCGGTGGATCTCGTGCGCGGAGTGCACCACCGAGTGGATCAAGTCGCGCAGTGCTGCCTGGGCCTGGTTGAAGTCCATGCGGATGCCCTTGTAGGCCTCGGCGAAGAGGGTCTCGATCGGCTCGTCGAGATTGCCGCCCGCCATCGCGCTCAGCTTCTCGCGCAGCACGCCGACGATCCGCTTGCGTTCGGCATCGGCCTCCTGCGCCTCGATCGCGCTCTTGCGGAACACCTCGATCGCGCGGGTCATGGTGCCGATCTCGTCACGGCTGTGGTGCTCGCGCCGCCCCGCATCGAGGTCACCGTCGGCCATGCGCTGCATCGTTTCGGCGGTGCTCGCGATCGGCACGATCACCTTGCGGCGAAGCATGACGAGCGCGCCGCCGATGCTGGCCAGCACGATCGCCACCACGAGGACAAGCCCAGCGAAGATCGCCGTCAGTGTGCCCTCGGCGCTTTCCTCGAGCTCCTTCTGCCGCTCGGCCGCACCCTTGACGAGAGCGTCGATCCGGTCGCGGTGCCGAAGGTAGACCGCATCGAGCGCCGCCAGCGCGCGCGACTTGGCCTCCACGTCGCCGGCCTGAGCCGCCGGGATCAGGCGTTCGTCGACGATCTGCCAGAAGGCGGCGCCATCCTCGGCGACCGTGGCGGCGATGCCGGCCTTGAGTTCGGGATCGAGATCGGAGGCCGCCCAATGCTCGCCGCGCTCGCGCCACTGGCGTTCGAGCACCTCCAGCTTCGCGGCGAAACCTTCGACCTGCTCGGGCGAGCGGGCGACCAGATTGGCGACCAGATAGGCTTCGACCAGATAGGCGGGCGGCGGCAGGATGTCAGCGTTGAACTCGTGCAGCTGCTGGTTGACGCGGTGCATCTCGCCCCCGAAGCGGACGGTGTTGATGCCGAAGGCGCTGAAAACGATTGCGAAGGCGAGGATGCCGAGCAGCGCGAGGCCACCCCTCTGGCTCGTGTGCTGGATGCTCATCGACGGGCGGCCCCGGTTGTTCCTTGCAGGGAGTTTCGACGCGTGACTCGTCGCCCTGTTAACCGGAAAGGATTGAGGAGGCCGCGCCCCGCTATCCGTGAAAGGCCCTAGCCGAACAGCCGCCCGGCCACCGCGTCGAGCTTCGCCATCAGTGCCGGGTCGTGCTCGTCGGGCGCGGTGATCACGGCATCGTCGAGCGCGGTGTCGATCGGGGAGGGCTCGCGCACCTCGGGCAGGGCGGCGATGAAGTTCTTCACCATCGCCCGGGCGAGCGCGCTGTTGGCCTGCATCTGGTGGACGACCTCGGCCACATCCACGGCCTCGCCGTCCCGCCAGCAATCATAGTCGGTGATCATGCCGACGAGGGCATAGGGCAGCTCCGCCTCGCGGGCGAGCTTGGCTTCGGGCATGGCCGTCATCCCGATCACGTCCGCGCCCCATTGGCGGTACATCCGGCTTTCGGCGCGGGTCGAGAATTGCGGGCCTTCCATCGCGAGATAGGTCGCTCCCACCGCGACCTTGCCCTTGGCGGCGGCGATGGCCTTCGCAGCCATGTCGGACAGGCGCGGGCAGACCGGATCGGCCATCGACACATGGGTGACGAAGCCGCTGGTGAAGAAGGTGCTGGGCCGCGCCACGGTGCGGTCGATGAACTGTTCGACCACCGCAAAGCGCCCAGGCTCGAGTTCCTCGCGAAGGCTCCCCACCGCGCTGATCGCGAGAATGTCGGTGCAGCCGGCGCGCTTGAGTGCATCGATATTGGCGCGGGCGTTCAGTTCGGTGGGGCTGATCGGGTGCCCGCGCCCGTGGCGGGGGAGGAAGCGCACCTTCACCCCGCCGAGCGTCCCGCACAGGATCTCGTCCGAAGGATCGCCCCACGGCGTCTCGATCGCGATCCACTGCGCGTCCTCGATGCCGTCGATGGCATAGAGGCCCGATCCGCCGATGATCCCGATGCACCATTCGCTGGCCATGCGTGGCTCTACCCTCTTTTGCTCGCTCGGGGCCTTAGGTCAGGTCGAAGCGGCTGGGCAAGGCCTTGCGGATGATCCTGTCCGCAGCCTGGTAGGGGCCGGCGATCTCGGGGAGCGCGAACATCGCGGCGAAGTGGCGTTCGAGCGCGGGCCACGACCCGAGCGGCATCTCCGCCACCAGTGCGATCTGGAGCATGACGTGGGCGACGGTGATGTCGGCAATCGACAGCGCACCGCCGGCGAAGAACGCCGCGCCCGAAAGCCGCGTTTCGAGCACGTCGAACAGCGGCGGCATCTGCTTGGACCAGGTCTCGCGCGCCTTGTCGAGCCCGGGCTCCTCGCCCTTGGAGACCGCGAAGAAGATCGGCCGGAAGATGCCGAGGCCCCCCGCCATCGCCAGCGAGGTGTCGGCGAATTCCTCGATGAACAGCGCCTCGCCATAGGCCATGGGCTCTGCCGGATAGAGCGCCGGTTCGGGGTGCTTCTTCTCGATATAGGCGCATATCGCCGAGGAATCGGGGATCGTCCCGCCGCTGCCCTGCTCCGCCACGCTGCGGTCGCGCAGCACCGGGATGCGCTTCATCGGCGAGATGTCGACGAACCATTCGGGCGGGGAGAAGACGTTCACCGCCTCGACCTCGTGGGGGACGCCCTTGAGCAGGCACAGGCTCGCCACCTTGCGCACGAAGGGCGAAACGGGGCTGCCGTAGATCACCAGATCGGGGCGGGGGTCGGTCATGCGCGTCGGCTCCTCTCGTCGGTCTCCGGCCGCTTCCATAAGCGAGGCTGCGAATAGCGCAATCGTCAGGTGATCGCGCGCGGGCGGCTCGCTAGTCTGGACGGCAAAGCAGCGATTGCGTTTTCGGATGCAACGCGCCAACCTTGGCGAGAGAGACGAGTCCCCCATTCGTTAGAGAGGAACGAACATGGTCACCCAGTACAAGAACCTGATCGGCGGCGAGATGATCGCGACCGACCGCTGGCTCGATGTCGTCAACCCCGCCACCGAACAGGTGATCGGGCAGGTCCCGGCCTGCGGCAAGGCCGAGCTCGACAAGGCGGTGGCCGCCGCGCGCGCCGCGTTCAAGACCTGGAAGAACACCCCCATCGAGGAACGCCGTGCCGCGATCATGGCGATCTCGGGCGCGATCAAGGCCAATGCCGAGGAGCTCTACCGCCTGCTGACCAGCGAGCAGGGCAAGCCCCACGACCAGGCCCGTGGCGAGATCTACGGCGCGGCCGGGATGGCGGCGGCGCAATCGACGCTGAGCCTCGACGAGGAGATCGTGCAGGACGACGACACCCGCCTCCACCGTGTGCGCCGCGTGCCGGTGGGCGTCGTCGGCGGGATCGTGCCGTGGAACTTCCCGGTGATGATGGCGATCCAGAAGATCGTGCCCGCGATGCTCTCGGGCTGCACCATCGTCCTGAAGCCTTCGCCCTTTACCCCGCTCACCACCCTGAAGATCGCCGAGCTGATCGCCGGTGTGGTGCCCGCGGGCGTCGTCAACATCATCACCGGCGAGGACGACCTCGGCCCGATGATCACCAGCCACCCGGACATCGACAAGATCACCTTCACAGGCTCGACCGCGACGGGGAAGAAGATCATGGAGGGCGCCTCGGCCGACCTCAAGCGCATCACGCTGGAACTGGGCGGCAACGACGCCTCGATCGTGCTCCCCGATGCCGATCCCAAGAAGGTCGCCGAACAGCTTTTCTGGTCGAGCTTCTCGAACGCCGGGCAGATCTGCGTCGCGGCCAAGCGCGTCTACATCCACGAGGACATCTACGATGAACTCAGCGCCGCGATCGTCGAGTATGCCAAGACGGTGAAGGTCGGCGACGGCAGCGAGCAGGGCACGGGCGTCGGCCCGATCCAGAACAAGAAGCAGTACGAGCGCGTGCTCGAGCTGATCGAGGATGCCAAGGCCAACGGCTACAAGTTCCTGCTCGGCGGCAACGTGGACCCGAGCGGCACCGGTTACTTCGTGCCGCTGACCATCCTCGACAATCCGCCCGAAGATGCGCGGATCGTCGCCGAGGAGCAGTTCGGCCCGGTCATGCCGCTGATGAAGTTCTCGAGCGAGGAAGAGGTGATCCAGCGCGCCAACAACTCGGAATACGGCCTCGCCGGCGCGGTGTGGACCGGCAATCCGGACAAGGGCGTCGAGATCGCCGAGCAGCTCGAAACCGGCACGGTGTGGATCAACGAATATCTCCACCTGTCCCCGTTTGCGCCCTTCGGCGGGCACAAGCAGTCGGGCTTCGGCGCCGAATACGGCAAGGAAGGCCTCAAGGAGTTCACCTATGCGCAGGTGATCACCGTGAAGAAGGACAACGTTCCCGCCTGAGCCCGTGGGGATCGGCGTTGACGATCTGAGCGCCGGGCTGGCGCGGGTGTGTGCCCGCGCCGGTCTCGGCGCTTTGTCTTTGGCGCCGCAGCGCCTGACGGGCGGAGCGGTGATGGAAAGCTGGCGCTTTTCCGCTGGCGGTTCCGATTACGTCCTGCGCCGCGCGCCGAGCCTCGCCTTCATGGAAGGCCGCCCCTATGGCCACGCCACCGAGGCCGCGCTGATCGAGGCGGCCCGCGCCAAGGGCGTGACCGCGCCCGAGGTGGTGGCGGTACTTGAGGAGGGCGACGGGCTAGGCTCGGGCTTCTTGATGCGCGCCCTGCCGGGGACGGCTGATCCCAAGGTCATTCTCGCCTGCGACGATCCTGACGGGTTGCTGCGCGGCATCGCCCGCGATCTCGCCCGCATCCACCGCCTGCGGCCGGGCGACGTGCCTGACGGCGTGCCGGTGATGGACTACCGCGCCGCCATCGCCGACCTGAAACAGCAGTTCATGGACGCGGGCGGGGATCGCCCGATCATCGCGCTCGGCCTCAAATGGCTCGAGGACAACTGCCCCCCGCCCGTCGAGCCCGTCCTCAACCACGGCGATTACCGCATGGGCAACCTGCTGGTCGAAGGCTCGCGCCTGACCGGCGTGCTCGACTGGGAGATCTCCCATTTCGGCGACCGTCACGAGGACCTCGCCTTCGGCTGCATGGCCGTGTGGCGCTTCGCCCGCTACGATCGCCCCGCGCTGGGGCTGGGTTCGATTGAAAATTACCTCGCCGCCTACGAGGCCGAGGCGGGCGTCACAGTCGATCCCGCCCGCTTCCGCTTCTGGACGATCTACCGCACCGTGTGGTGGGCCTTGGGCTGCCTCAAGATGGCCGCCCAATGGCGCTCGGGCGCAGATCGGATGCTGGAGCGCGTGGTGATTTCGCGGCGGACCAGCGAACAGGAACTCGACCTGCTGCTGCTCCTCGAGGAGGACGCGCCGGAGGCGGAGCGGGCGCGGCCCGTCGTCCTTCCGGACATGTCCTGCACCCATCTCGGCGAGGCCAGTCAGGAGGAGATGGCGACGGCGATCGCCGAATGGCTGGACACGCTCAAGGACAGGCTGACCGGGCATGATCGCTTCCAGCTGGCTGTCGCCCGCAACGCCCTCGGCATGATCGCGCGGGAGGCCGACCTGCTGCCGATGGAAAGCGATCTGCTGCTTTCGGAGGACCTGCTGACGGGCGAGAAGATGCTGCAATCATCCGGATTGCTAGCTGACCTCCGGTCGCGGGCGCTCCAGAAGCTGAGTGCCGACGTTCCCAAATACCCGGCCCTTCGCGCTGCCCGCGCAAAATGGATTGGAGAACACTGATGGACTTCGCCATCCCTGCCGACCTTCAGGCCTATCTCGACGAACTCGACGCCTTCATCGCCGCCGAGATCAGGCCGCTCGAAGCGCAGGACGACAACATTCGCTTCTTCGACCACCGCCGCGAACACGCGCGCACCGATTGGGAGCGCGGCGGGCTGCCCCGGCACGAGTGGGAGGAGCTTCTGAAAGAGGCCACCCGCCGCGCCGACAAGGCGGGCCATTGGCGCTTCTCCGCGCCGAAGCGCTATGGCGGGAAGGACGGCAGCAACCTCTGGATGGCGGTGATCCGCGAGCATTTCGCGCGCCAAGGGCTGGGCCTCCACAACGATCTCCAGAACGAGCACTCAATCGTCGGCAACTTCCCCTTCGTCGCCATGTTTGACCAGTGGGGGACGGAAGAGCAGAAGCAGGAGTTCATCCTCGGCGGGTTCGAGCGCACCCGCCGGGTCGCCTTCGGGCTGACCGAACCGCACCACGGCTCCGACGCCACGCATATGGAGACCCATGCGGTGCGCGAGACCCGCGACGGCGTCGATGGCTGGCTGATCAACGGCGAGAAGATGTGGATCACCGGGATGCACGTCGCGACCCACTGCGCGATGTTCGCGCGCACCGCGGGCAAGGCGGGCGATGCGAGCGGGATCACCTGTTTCCTCGTGCCCAACCCCACCCCCGGCCTCGAAATCGAGGAGTGGATGTGGACCTTCAACATGCCCACCGACCACCCGCGCCTGTCGGTGACGAATGTGTGGGTGCCGGACTCCGCAATCCTCGGCGTCGAGGGCCGCGGCCTCGCGCTGGCGCAGAGCTTCGTCCACCAGAACCGCATCCGGCAGGCGGCCTCTAGCTGCGGCGCGGCGCTCTATTGCATCGACGAGAGCGTCAAATACGCCCGCGAGAGGAAGCCCTTCGGCGAGGAGCTGGCGCGCAACCAGGCGATCCAGTTCCCGCTGGTGGAGCTGGCGACGCAGGCGGAAATGCTGCGCCTCCTGATCTTCAAGACCGCATGGGAGATGGACAACATGCCCCACGAGGAGATCGAGCGGACCATCTCGGACAAGGTCTCGATGTGCAACTACTGGGCGAACCGGCTGTGCTGCGAGGCGGCGGACCGGGCGATGCAGGTCCACGGCGGCATCGGCTATTCGCGCCACAAGCCCTTCGAGCACATCTACCGCCACCACCGCCGCTACCGGATCACCGAGGGCTCGGAGGAGATCCAGATGCGCAAGGTTGGGGCCTACCTGTTCGGCTATTTAGGGCCGAAACGAGGGATGTACGGGTGAAGCTCGACACATCCAGTCCGGGGCTGAAAAGCGCTGTGAAGAGGGCGATCGAGATCGCGATTACCCTTCCGCTGCTGCTTTGGTGATGCTGTATTTGAGCCTTGGCGAAGAAACCGAGCGGTGCGGCGAGGGTCGCAGCAACATCATCGAATACAGGGGCGTCGAGCACTGCGTGAGCGACTTCTGGGCCTTCGTGGATGCGCTCACACTGCCATGGCTGGCGCACGTCCTTGCGCTGGTCCTGATTGGCAACCTCATGCCCCGACTCAAACTGAGGCTGAACGACAAAGGGCGATGACGGGGGACTAACCCCGCCGCCGCCACCACCCCGCGAGCAGGCTCCCGATCACCACGTGCCACACCGCCGAGATCGCCGCCGGGACGGGGGCGAGGGCGGCCTGGGTCGCATTGGCGAATTGCGCGGCGAAGGCGGGGGTCTTCGCAAGGCCGGAGCCCAGCCCCGAGTTCTGCATTCCCACCTCGATGCTGATCGTCCGCGCCTCGACCTCTCTCAGCTTCAGCACCCGCGCCAGCAGGTAGCCCAGCGCAAAACCCAACGCGTGGAGCAGGAAGGTCGCCAGCAGCAGCACCCCGGCGTGCTCGGCGATCTGCGCCTTGGCCCCGCCGACGATCCCGCCGACGATCAGGATGACGAGCACGATCGCCACCAGCGGCAGCACCGCGCCCACAGCCCCCGCCGCGCGCGGGAACAGGCTGTTGAGCAGCGTCCCCGCCACCACCGGCAGCAGCACCACGCCAATCATCTGGACGAGCAGGTTCAGCCGGTCGATCTCCACGTAAGCTCCCGCCAGCCACCCTGTCAGCAGCGGGGTCAGCACCACTGCGGCGAGCGTCGAGGCCATGGTCATCGCCACCGACAGCGCCACGTGGCCGCGCGCGATATAGGTGACGATGTTCGATGCCGTCCCGCCCGGGCAGCAGGCGACGAGGATCAACCCCACCGCCAGCCCCGGCTCCAGCCCCAGGCCCTTCGCCACGACGAAGCCCGCCAGCGGCATCACGGTGAATTGCAGCGCCACGCCCGCCAGCAGCGCGCGCGGCATCGCTACGAGCGCCCGGTAATCGTCGAAGGTCAGCGTCAGCCCCATCGCCAGCATGATCATACCGAGCGCGAGCGAAAGGAGCGGCTGCCCGGCGAGGCGGATGCTCCCGTCGGTCATCCAGGTGAAGGCGGGCGGGAAAAACCACGCCAGCGCCACCCCCGCCAGCGTCAGGATGGCGAAATTGTTCGTGATCGCGCGCAGCATGGCCCGGTGGTTCCCCCTCGGTGATGCCCTAGCATCATCGGAGGCCCCCGCCAGCCCCGCTATCCGCATCGGGGCGTCAGGCGGCCTCGAGCAGCGTGCGCAGGTCCTTCAGCGCCTTGGCCCTGAGCTGGTGGACGCGCGGCACGCTGACCTCCAGCACGGCGGCAATTTCGGTGAGGTTGAGCTCCTCGACGAAGAACAGTTGCAGCACCAGCTTCAGCCGGTCAGGCAGCTTCACCATCGCCGCGATCAGCCGCTCGCGATCTTCCACCGCGCACAGGGCCTCGAAGGGATCGGGATCGTCGCTGGCGAAGGCGAGGTTGCTTTCGTCATAGGCGTCCTCGATCGGGGTGAGCTTGACCCCCGAGGCCTCGATGGCGAGCAGTTCGGCGTCGGAGACCTCCATCCGTTCCGCCAGTTCCCCACGGCTCGGCTCGCGGCCCAATGACCCGCGAAGCGAAGCGAGCGCCCGCTCGTAGGCCGATCTCTTTGCCCGCGCGGTACGGCTGTCGTGGGCGGTGCGGCGCACCTCGTCCAGCATCGCCCCGCGCACCCGGATCTTGGCATAGGCGGCAAAGCCGTCCTCGGTCGGCCCCGCGTGTCGCTGGGCGCATTCGGTGAGCGCGAGGATGCCGGCCTGCACCAGATCCTCGATTTCCAGTCCCTCGCGCCCGCGCCCGTTGATGTGCCATGCGGTGCGGCGCACCAGCGGGAGGAAGCGGCGCACCCGGTCCTCGACCTCGGCACGGGAGGGGGCATAGGGCTGGACAAGAGCCCCGAAGGCGGTGTGGTCGTGCTTCATGCGGCAAGCCCCTCGGGCGCGGAGAGGACGGGCGCCTCGCTGCTTGCGCCAATGGTGCCGACCACGGCGATCGGCTGGCTGGCGGGCAGCTCGGCGATGGAGAGAACGAGGCAGCGGGGCGCGCGCAGCTTGAGCAGCGCGGCGAGCGCGCGGCGCGCCGGGGGCTGGACGATGAGCGCCAGCGCGCCGCCCTCGGCATCGGCGATGGCGTTGATCTCGCGCAGGATCATCGCCCCGCAATCGGGCTCGATCAGGGGTTGGCCGGTGGAGGGGTCAAGCATCCCGCCGAGGATCGCCGCCTCCAGCCCCGCATCGAGCGTCACGACCTTGAGCGGCTCGTCCGGCCCGGCGATCCGCGCCACCAGCCGCCCCGCGAGGTCGGCGCGCACGGCATCGATCACGGCGTCGAAATCGCTGGTCTTCTGCAAGGCCAGGGCGAGCGCGGTGAACAGCGGCTGGGGGTGGGAAAGGCCGATCCCGTCGGCCATCAGCGCGCGCAGCGTGCGGGTTAGCGCCGCGAGGGGGAGCGGGTCGGGATATACCGCCTCGACCAGCGCCGGGGCGCGGGTCTTGAGGCCGTCCACCCATTCGCGCACCTCGTCCGGGCCCAGGAGCTGATGCGCCTCGGCGAGCAGCGCCTGGTTGGCGTGGGTGGCGATGACGGTGGCGGGATCGACCACGAGGAAGCCCTCGGCCACGGCATGGTCGCGCGCGGCGGGGGCGATCCACAGGGCAGGGCAATCGAAGGAGGGATCGCGTGTCGGCTCGCCCGTCAGGCCATGCCCGGGGCGCACGTCGCCCGCGTCGATGGCGAGCAGCTTGCCAGGGCGCACGGACCCCCGCGCGATGCTCACCCCGCCCATCAGCACCGCATAGTCCTGCGCCGCCAGATCGAGCGAATCGCGGATCCGGAACTGCGGCAGCACGAAGCCGAGATCGCGCGAGAGCTGCTTCCTGATGCCGGTGATGCGGGTGACCAGAGGCGCTCCCTGACCTGCATCGACCAGCCCGACGAGGCCGTAGCCGAGCTCGATGGTGACCAGCGTGCTGTCGGCCACGTCGGCGAGCGCGATGTGATCGGGGGCGACGTCCTCGGCGGTTTCGACCACGGGCTGCGGCGCGGCGGCGCGGCGCTTCAGGTGCCACCAGATCGCCGCCGCGATGGCGGCGCCCGGCAGGAAGAAAACCTGCGGCATGGCCGGCACCAGCCCCACTGCGCCGAGGATCAGTGCCACCGGAAGCCATCCGCGCGGGTCGGCGAACTGGCCGCCGATCTGTCCGGCAAGGTCGCGCTGGTCGCTCACTCGGGTGACGATGGCTGCCGCTGCGATCGAGAGCAGCAGCGCGGGCACCTGCGCCACCAGTGCATCGCCGACCGCAAGCGTGACATAGGCCTCGCCTGCCTCGGACGCCGAAAGGCCATGGGTGATCATTCCGATGGCGAAGCCCGCGACGATGTTGACCCCGAGGATCAGCAGCGCCGCCATGGCATCGCCCTTCACGAACTTGCTGGCACCGTCCATCGAGCCGTAGAAATCGGCCTCGACGGTAACCTCGCGGCGGCGTTCACGCGCCTCGTCGGCGGTGACGAGGCCGGCGGCGATGTCGGCATCGATCGCCATCTGCTTGCCCGGCAAGGCATCGAGCACGAAGCGCGCCGAGACTTCCGAGACGCGGCCCGCGCCCTTGGTGATGACGATCATGTTGATGATCATCAGGATCGCGAAGACGAACAGGCCGACGACGAAATTGCCGCCGACAAGAAAGGCAGCGAAGCTCTCGATCACGTGGCCGGCGGCCGCACCGCCTTCGTGGCCGTGGACCAGCACGACGCGGGTCGATGCGACGTTGAGCGCGAGCCGCAGCAGGGTCGCGAACAGCAGCACGCTGGGGAAGCTCGAGAAATCGAGCGGACGGCGGGCGTTCAGCGCGACCATCAGCACGGCGATGGAAATCGCTATGTTGAGCACGAAGAAGATGTCGAGCAGCAGCGCAGGGACCGGCAGCACCATCAGCGCGAGCAGCGCGAAGATGCCGACGGGCAGCGCCAGCGCGGCGGGCACCTGCCCGAAGCGGGCGGTCAGCGGGGCGGTAACGGCAGGGGTCACAGGCCGAGCGCCTTCAGCCGCTCATAGGCGCGGCGCACCTGCGGCGGCGCGGCGGCGGGATCGGTGCCGAAAGTGCTGCCGAGGATCTGCGACATCGGCGGCCTGCGGTCGGAACGTAGATTGGGGGACGGCAGCGAGGTCTGGGTCAGCGCCGGAGGCATGCCGGGGCCGAACACCGCCTCGTCGGCGATCAGGTAGGGGGCGGGGGTGAAGCTCGCGCCGCCGACAGGTGACCTTCCATAGTCCGCGCGTGCGAAGTTCACCGCGCCCCCGTCACTGGCGCGGCCAAGCGCCCGGTCGAGCTTGCCCTCGATCACGTCCATCACCTGCGCAAGGCTGCGCGGGCTGCCATCGGGGGCATAGAAGATGCCGCGATTGGCCGCGGCGGGGCGGGCGAAGAGCGCGGGCGCGCTCTGGTGCGGGTCGGCCTGCAACTCGGACAGGAACCGCCCCGCACCGCCGGCGCCGAGGAAATGCGCAAGATAGAGTTCGCCATGCCCCGGCTGGCGGCCGAGGATTGGCATCAGGTGCGCGCGGTTGTCCTCGGCGAGGCCCGCCGCCATCAGCGATGCAATACCGGGATCCTTGCGCAGCGCGAGGATCTCTGCGCGCCGTGCCGGATCGGCGACCCAGGCGCTGCCCGAGGCAGTGACGTCGATCTGGTCGGCAACGTGGCCCAGCCCGAAGCGGTGGCCGTGGCGCTTCATGGTGTCGAGCCATGTGCTTTCGATGAACTGGTAGAGCCCGGTCGCGCTCGAGGTGGCGGCGCGGGCGTCGGGGTCCATCGCGGACTCGACCTCGGCCTGGGCAAGGAGGTAGTCGAAATCGACGCTGGTCGCGCGGGCGGCATTGGCGATCGCAGCCTCGACGGAGCCGCCCGGAGCGGCGATCTGGCGGGCGGCGGGGGCAACGCGCCCCTCCGCCCCGGCGCGCACGGCGGCATGGGCGCGCGCGGCGCTTTCGAACCCCGCACGGATCGAACCGGCGGGCAGGTTCAGCGATGTCGAGGAATGGCTCACGCGCCCTCCACCTGCTGCGGGCGCACGCGGGACTGCGGCGCCTTCCGGGGTGGAGTTTGCAAAGCGCGTGCCAGACGGGCCGGGTCAGGCCTCCGCAAGAACCCCTAGGCGCGGGCCGGGGCGTAGGTGACCCGGGGCAGCCGCCGCGGCCCGCCCAGCGCCTCGATCCGCGCCGCGACATTGGCGGCGAGCAGATTGCGCACGCGGCGGTTGACCTCGTTCAGCTGGCGCGCAGTCTCGGCGAGGGTGCGGGTCTCGCCGTCGAGCGGCTGGGGGCCGATCGCCGCGATCTCGTCGCACAGTGCTTCCTTGTCCTGCGCCGCGCCGACGAGGCCGTCGGCATCGAGTGCGGCAAGCGCCTGCCGCTCGCGCTCGAGAACGGCAATCATCTGCCGCAGGGCGCCGGCCAGCGGGGTGGCAGGGACGGGCTGTGCGGCGGGACGGCGCGCGGGGACGAAGACCTCGGCCACGCTCTCAGCTCCGCTCGGGCAGCGACAGGCTGACCTGCGCGGCGATCATGGCGTCGGCAATGCGGGTCGGCACCAGCGGGTAGGAGCCGTCGCGCAGCGCCTCGCGGATCTGGGCGACGCGCTCGGCATCGACCGGCGGGCTCGCCGCTTCGGCGGCGGCGCTCACCTCGAGGCTGATGCCCGGCGCCGTGCCGGGGGTGGCGGCGGCGGGAGCGGGACGGGTGCGCGCCTCGATCTGCGCGCGGTCGCCGGGGGTCACGGCGCGGGCGGCGCTGACGCTCGGCAATTTGCTCAGTTCGACAGAGGGCATTGGTCTATCCTTCGATCAGGTCTCTGTGGGCGAGAACGGCGGCGGAAAGGGCAGTTTAAGGGGTGGCGGTGCGTGCCTTTCATCCGGCGGGGATGACGGCGAGGCCGGGACGCTCGATCCGGGCGCGCAGGCCTTCGGCCTTGCGGCCGGTGCGCACGAAGATCCAGTCGCCGACGCCGCCCGCCTCCATCGCCTCACCGGACTGCTGGACGCTGAAGCCGCGCCCGCGCACCATGATGGTGAGCGCGTCGCCGCGCTTGACGGCAGGTGCGGCGCGTCCCGCGGCGGCGGGGCCGCCCTGCGCGGGCGCGACGGCGACGAAAATGCGCCAGTTCGAAGGGCCCGGGCATTCGACCTGCACTGCCGTCTTGGCCGGGGTGTGCCAGCTCACCGCCAGCGCCCCCCCGCAGGCGGCGAGCCGCAGGCGCGGATCGGCAGGCACCCGCGCGCCGCCGGGGGCGCCGGTCGCGGCGCCGGTGAAGGCCGCCACCGCGCGGTCGATCTCCGCCGGATCGGTGACGCGCGCCTGCGCCGTCGCGGGAGGATCGCACAGCGGCAGCAGCATCGGCAGGACCAGCGGCAGGAACCGCCAGCCTTCGGGCCGGGATGTGATCGTGTCCATGTGTCGGGCCTTTCGTTTCGCGGGTGCCGGGATCGGGCCCGGCGTGGAAATGGTGCCCGACCGACAGCAAGGGCCATGCCAAGCGCATCGCTACGCAGTTTCCCCGGTTCATGCCGCGCGGGCACTTAAGCATAAGCCGCTAAGGTCCGCGGCACCGACAATCACCACATCCAAGCCCGCGACCTGCCATGCCTTTTGCTTCCGGTTTCTCCCGTGCCGCCCGCGCCCGCACCAAGTCCGCCGATGCTTCCGCTGCCCCCGAAGGCCGCGCGGAGGAGGCGCGGCGCCAGCTGCTCGAACGGATCGTCGAGTTCGTCATCCGCAACGATCTGGCGGTGACCGCCCAGAACCTTGCGACGGTGTGCGGCGCGCTGTCGGGATCGCATCCGGAACTGGCGCGCGCGCTGGTGCAGCGCGAGGCCTCGGGCGAACCGATCGACCAGCGCTGGCTCGACACCCTGGCGCGGCTCGATCCCGACGGGCACAGCCGCATCGCCGCGCTCGAAACCCTGTCCGACAAGCTCGAATATGCCCTCATGCGTTTCGCCCAGACCGCGCGCGCCGCGCAAAGCGAGACCAGCGACCATCGCGGCGCGATCGGGGTGCAGATCGAGACGCTGGCCGGGTCCGAGGGGCTGGCGCATGTGCTCGACCTGTCGCGGGCGATGCTCGCGCGGATCGAGCAGGCCGAGGCGGCGATGGCGCGCAGCGAGGCCGAGGCCGCGTCCCTGCGCCAGAGCCTCGCACGGGCGCGGATCGAGGCCGATGTTGATCACCTCACCCGTCTGCCCAACCGCCGCGCCTTCGAACGGCGGCTGGTCTCGGCGGCAATGGAGGCCGAGGGCAAGGGCGAACCGCTGGCGATCGCCTTCTGCGATGTCGATCACTTCAAGCAGGTCAACGACCGCCACGGCCATGCCGCGGGCGACCGGGTGCTGTGCGCGCTGGCGGCGACCTTCACCGAGATGGCGGGCGATTCCTGCTTCGTCGCTCGTCACGGGGGCGAGGAATTCGTGCTATTGTTCTACGGCCTCGGGAAGCAGGCCGCCAAGGGCCGGCTCGATGCGATCCGCCGGGCCCAGGGGGCCAAGCTGCTGATGAACCGCGACACCGGCCAGCCGTTCGGGCGGATCACCTTCTCCGCAGGCGTGGCCGAGGTGACCGAGGATCCCGACATCCGCAGCGCCCTCGCCCGCGCGGACGCCGCGCTTTATTGCGCCAAGCAGCAGGGCCGCAACCGGGTGGAGCTGGGCTGACCGCTCACGAGGCACCGCCCGGCAGCCGACCGGTCTCCGCCAGCTGCGCGTCATAGGCGAGGCTGGCGGTAAGGTCCGCGGTGGTGCCGGCGGTGATGACGATCCGCACCCGCGTGCCGCGCGCCCGCGCCTCGGCGGCGAGCGCCTGCGCCCGCGTCCAGGCCTGCGCCTCGCCGCCGGCGGGGTGGGTGGCGACAACCGTCAGCGTCGCGCGGGGATCGGGGGCCTGCACGGCGAGCCACTCGCCCAGCGCCGGGCCGCCGGGCACCGGACGGAACAGCGCCTGCGCACCCGCGATCTCCGGCAGGGGCACGCCTTCGGCCTCCTTGTCGCGCGCGGCCCGGTCGGCGAGCCGTTCGCCGCTCTCGGCCTCGGCGGCGGGCAGGGCCGAGAGCGTCAGCAGGAACAGGATCAGCGCGAGATCGGCGAGGATCAGCTGCCAGCCGTGTCCCGTGCGCGGGTGGGCGGCAAGGCTGCTCATGCGACACCCCTGAGGTGCGCGCGGCGCGCGCGGTCCGCAGCCTCGGCGCCGCCGATCTGGAGGGTGAACCATTCGGCCAGGGTGTCGCGCTCCCGCTCGTCGGCGAGGCCGCGCCGTTCGATCGCGCTTGCCAGCGGATAGCACAGCAGGTGCGCGATGAGGGCGCCGTAGAGCGAGGTCAGAACCGCGGTCGAGACCGCGTCCATGATCACCGCGCTCGCTCCCACACCCGCTGACGGGGTGAGCTGCGAGAGGCCGTAGAGCGTGCCCACCAGACCGAACACCGGGGCGAGCTCGGCCGCCCAGACGAACACCTGCGCCGCATTGACCCGCCGCGCCTCGTCGAGCGCGCGTTCGGCGCGGCGGACGCCGCCGAGTGCCTCGAGCGCACCGTGCCGCAGATAGGTCTCGAGCATCAGCCCGAGCGCGCGGTCGGGCGGCAGGGCAGGGTCGGCGCGGTGATGGCCGTCACGCCGGATCGCCTCGATCGCCTGGGCGAGCGCCCTGCGGTTGGGCTCGGTCGCAAAGCCGGCGCGCAGCAAGCCGCCCGCCGCCTTCAGCGCCGCGCCGAAATCGCGCCACCCGCAGCGCGCGACCGTGGCGAGCACGGTTCCCGCGATCACGATGGCCAGCGATCCGGGATCGAAGAGCGACGACAAATTGGGCGGCATGGCGGATCTCTCTTGCTGCTGACACCCACAGAACGGCAGGGAATTGAGGCGATTAAGCCCGCCTGTCGCAGCGGCACGACCTTGCCCGGCGCGCCCGGACAAGCGGCAAAAGCCTGCCGCCCGCAGCGCCGATTGCACCGCCTGCTTCCTCGCGCGCCGGTTTGGCACGCTTCCTGCTGACCATCGCCGCAACCCCGCGGGCCCGCCCCGCAGAGCAAGGAGCCACGACGCGTGAACGAGCGACTTTTCGGCATCCACGGCGCCGCACTCACCCTGCGTTCCGAGCGCATGGGGGTGATCGCGTCGAACATCGCCAATGCCGCGACCCCCGGCTACAAGGCGCGCGACATCGACTTCAACGCCGCGCTCGATGCCCGGCTTGCCCGGGCGCGGGGGGCAATGCCTGCCGACCCGCAGGCCGGCATGGTGTGGCGCGCGCCGACCATGCCTTCGCTCGACGGCAACACGGTCGAACTCGCCCGCGAACAGGTCGCCTTCGCCGAGAACGCGGTCGCCTATTCGGCGACGCTCAGCTTCGTGCAGGGGAAGGTCAACACCATCACCCGCGCGCTGAAGGGCGAGTGAGCGCCATGCCCGATCGCAGCCCCATGACGCTGTTCTCCATGACCACCCGCGCGATGAGCGCGCAGATGGTGCGGATGAACGCGGCGACATCGAACCTCGCCAATGCCGGGTCCGTCTCCTCAACCGAGGAGGGCGCCTATCGCCCGATCCGCGCCGTTTTTGCCACCGAACTCGACCGTGCCTCGGGCCTTGCCGGGGTCACCACGGGCGGCCTCGTGCGCGCCGAGACCGCGCCCACCAAGCGCCACGATCCCGGCCACCCGCTCGCCGACAAGGACGGCTTCGTCTTCGAGGCCCCGGTCGATGAGACCGCCGAGATGGTCGAGATCATGGAGAGCGCGCGCCAGTACCAGAACCTGGTGCAGGCGCTCCAGACCGCCAAGCAGCTGATGCTCGAAACCCTGAGGAGCCAGTGATGACCACCACCGCCACCACATCCCTGACGCCCGCCGCACAGGCGACGCTCGACCGGCTCAACACGCCCTCGCGGCTCAAGGGCGGCGGGATGCAGACGCTCGGCCAGGCCGATTTCCTCAAGCTGCTGACCACCCAGCTGACCATGCAGGATCCGCTGGAGCCCACCGACAACAAGGAGATGCTGGCACAGATGGCGCAGTTCTCCGCGCTCGCCGCCCAGACCGAGAGCGGCGCGACGCTGGAGGACATCTCCGCCAAGCTCGACCGCCTGATCGAGGCGCAGGAGGCCACGGCCCGCGCCGTCACCGCCCCGCAACCCTGAACTTCCCTCCGCTGAAAGGATCACCCTGCCATGTCGTTCTTCACCTCCCTCTCCGGTCTGCGCAACGCCGAGACCGACCTGCGCGTCATCGCCAACAACATCGCCAATGCCGAAACCGTGGGCTTCAAGAAAAGCTCGGTGCAGTTCGCCGATCTGGTCGCCACCGGCTCCGCCACCGATCCGCGCCGCAGCCCCGGCATCGGCGCGACGATCGCCGGGATCACGCAGGATTTCGTGCTCGGCCCGCTCGAACAGACCGGCCGCAGCCTCGACCTCGCCATCGACGGCGACGGGTTTTTCGCGCTCTCCAACCCCTTCTCGGGCGATGTGTCCTACACCCGTAACGGCAATTTCCGCCTGACCGCGGCGGGCGAGCTGGAGGATGCCTGGGGCAACCGCCTGCAGGCCTATCCCGTCGATGCTGCGGGCAATGCGACCTCGAACGTGCCGGCCGATATCGACGTGCCGATCACCAACGCCGCCGGCTCGACCCTCGCCAATGTCACCATCAACGTGCGCGGGATCGTGACCGCCGCCTATGCCGACGGCAGCACCGCGCCGGTCGGGCAGGTGGCGCTGGCGACCTTCCCCGCGCCGGGCGGCCTGCGCACCATCGGCCAGACCAAATTCCAGGCGACCGGCGAATCCGGCGCGGCGGTGTTCGGCAACCCGGGCATCGGCTCCTATGGTGAGATGATCAGCGGCGCGCTCGAACGCTCGAACGTCGACCTTGCCGAGGAGATGGTCTCGCTGCTCACCGCGCAGCGCAACTTCCAGGCCAACGCCCGCGCGATCGACACCGCGACGCAGATCTCCACCACCGTCATCAACCTGCGGCAGCAGTAAGGGGCGCTGAGGCGTGGACCGGCTGATCTACACCGCCATGACCGCAATGAACGCGGCGATGGACCGGCAGCGGGTGGTGGCGAACAACCTCGCCAACGCCAGCACGCCGGGCTTTCGCCAGGAGGTCTTCGCGGTCACCCCGGCGACGCTGAAGGACGGCTCGCTCGAGGCCCGCGCCATGGCGCGCGGCAACGTGCGCGGGGCGGACATGAAGGCCGCCCGGGTGGTGCCGACCGGCAACCCGCTCGATGTCGCGCTGGAAGGCAAGGCACTGATCGCCTTCCAGTCCCCCGACCGGCAGGGCGAGATCTACTCCCGGCGCGGCGACCTTCGGGTGGCGGCCTCGGGCGTGCTCGAGAACGGCGAGGGGCTGGCGGTGCTGGGCGAGGGCGGCACGCCGATCACCGTGCCCCCGGGCTTTGCCGTCAGCCTCGCCGCCGACGGCACGGTGCTCGCCAGCGATCCCGCCACGCCCAATGCTGCCGCCGAGGCGATCGACCGCATCCGGCTGGTGAACCCCGAAGGCAGCCCGCTCGCCAAGGGGATCGACAGCTTCCTGAAGGTGCCGAACGGGGGCGTGTTGCCCCCCGATCCCACCGCCCGCCTCAGGCCCGGCGCGCTCGAGATGTCCAACGTCGAGACCGCCGACACCCTCGTCCAGATGATCGAGGCGCAGCGCGCCTTCGAACAGCGCGCGCGGATCATCATGACCGCAGGCGAGCTCGACGAGGCCGGCAGCGGCCTCATGGCGCTGCGCTGACACACTCCAAGGAGACCTGACCCATGCCCACTTCGGCCCTTCACGTCGCCCGCACGGGCCTCGAGGCGCAGGACGCGCGGATGCGCGTCATCGCCAACAACCTCGCCAATATCGGCACCACCGGCTTCAAGCGCGACCGCGCCGACTTCGCCACGCTCGCCTACCAGGAACAGCGCGTCGCGGGGCAGGCCTCGACCGGGCAGACGGCCTTTGCGGTGGGCCTCAACCTCGGCACCGGCGTGCAGGTGCAGGGCACCACGCGCATCTCGACGCAGGGGACGCTCAACAACACCGGCAACGTGCTCGACCTCGCGCTCGACGGGGACGGGTTCTTCCAGGTGGAACTGCCGCCCGGCGGCCAGATCGGCTTCACCCGCGCGGGCAATTTCACGCTTTCGAATGACGGCACGCTGATCACCAGCCAGGGCTATGCCCTCCAGCCGCCCTTGCAGGTGCCCGCCGGCGCGCAGTCGATCACCATTGCGCCCGACGGTACGGTGAGCGCGCTCACTCCCGGCAATGCCGAGCCGACGCTGCTCGGCCAGTTGACCGTGGCGAGCTTCGTCAATCCGGCGGGCCTGCGCGCGATCGGCGACAACTTCCTCGTCGAGACCGCCGCCTCCGGCCCGGCCGAACTGGGCTTCGCCGGCGAGAACGGGCGCGGGCAGATCCGCCAGGGGATGCTGGAAAGCTCGAACGTCAACGTGGTCGAGGAGCTGGTCGAGATGATCGAGGCCCAGCGCGCCTACGAGATCAATTCCAAGATGGTGAGCGCGGTCGACGAGATGCTGCGCAACGCCAACCAGACGCTTTGAGAGAGATCATGAATGGTCGTATCGCCATCCTCGCCGCGCCGCTGTGGCTCGCCGCTTGCGGCGGGCTGGGCGGCAAGGGCCCCGCGCCCGGTTTTGCCGCGCCGCCGCCGCCGGGAGCAGCGCAGGTCGCCGCCGGGCTCAGCGATCCGGTGCCGGTCGGCGCGCCGCCGCCGATCACGCCCGCGACCACTGCGGGCGCGATCTTCCAGACGGGGAGCGGCTATGCCGGTCTCGTCACCGGCACCCGCGCGCGCCAGCTGGGCGACATGGTGACGATCATCCTCACCGAGGCGACCACCACGACCAAGAGCACGCAAGGGCGAACGGCGCGGGAGGGAAGCTTCGGCATCACCCCGCCGACTCGCGGCCCGCTCGATTTCCTGAACCCCGATGCCCTTAAAGCTGCGGCCGAAGGGTCGTTCACGGGCGGGGGCAATGCCTCGCAGCAGAGCCGCCTCAACGGTGCGGTCGCGGTCACGATCGCCGCGATCTACCCCAACGGCACCGCCGAAGTGGTCGGAGAAAAGCAGATGATGTTCAGCCAGGGAGACGAGTGGGTGCAGTTCGCCGGCCGCATCCGGCTGGTCGACATCGACAGCGACAACCGCCTCGCCTCCTCGCAGGTCGCCAACGCCCGGATCATCTATTCGGGCAAGGGCGCCGTCCAGCAGGCGAGCCGCCCCGGCTGGCTCAGCCGCTTCTTCAACATGATCTCGCCGTTCTGAGGGGGCCGCACGATGATCCGGATGCGCATTATCCTGCCGATCCTCTACCTGCTGATCGCGCTTGTCGCCGGGCAGGTGCCGGCCCCCGCCGCCGCCGAGCGCATCCGCGATCTCGGCCAGTTCGAGGGCCTGCGCGCCAACCAGCTGACCGGCTACGGCGTGGTCGTCGGCCTGCAAGGGACGGGGGACAACAATCTCGAATATGTGACCGAGGCGATGCGCGGGGTATCGGGCCGGCTCGGCCTGCCGCTGCCCCCCGGGGTCTCGCCGATCCTGAGGAATGCCGCTGCCGTCATCGTCACCGCCGAACTGCCGGCCTTCGCCAAGCCGGGGCAGCGGATCGACATCACCGTCTCCACGCTCGGCCAGGCGCTGTCCCTGCGCGGCGGGGCGCTGGTGCTGACCCCGCTCTACGGCGCGGACGGGCAGATCTACGCTATGGCGCAGGGCAATGTCGCGGTCGGCGGTCTGGGCGTGACAGGGCGCGACGGTTCGCAGGTCAGCGTCAATGTCGCCACGGTCGGCCGGATCGCCGACGGGGCCACGGTCGAGCGCGGCGTCGCCACCGGCTTCGACGCCTCGCCCACCTTGCGCTTCAACCTCCACAAGGCCGACTTCCTCACCGCCGCCCGGGTGCGCGACGCGATCAACGCGCGCTGGCCCGGCATCGCCTCCATCGCCGACGGGGTGAGCATCGAGCTTGCCCTGCCGCAGGGCAACGATGTGCGTTCCGGGCTGATGGCCGAGATCGAGATGCTCGCCGTCTCGCCCGCGCCGGTCGCGGCCAAGGTGATCGTCAACTCACGCACCGGCACGGTCGTTATCAACGATGCCGTGCGCCTCTCCCCCGCAGCGGTCAGCCACGGCAAGCTGGTGATCCGGATCGAGGAGAACCCGGTGATAGTCCAGCCAGCGCCCTTCTCGGACGGCGTGACTGCGCAGGAGGAGGCGACCGACATCACCGTGGACGAGCGGCAGGACCGCGTCGCCTACATGCCCGGCGCCGCCTCGCTGACCGAGATCGTCGACGCGCTCAACCTGCTCGGCGTCGGCGCGTCGGACCTCGTGGTGATCCTCGAGAGCCTCAAGCAGGCCGGCAGCCTCCAGGCCGAAATGGTGGTGCTGTGATCCGTCCCGTCACCCCTACTGCCGCGCCGTCCGCGCCGCTTTCCCCCGAGCGTGCCGAGTTGCGCAAGGCCGCCGAGGGCTTCGAGGCGATCATGGTGCGCCGCATGCTCGCCACCGCGCGCGCGGCGAGCTTCGCCGAGGACACCCCGCTGACCGGCGGGGGCATGAAGCAGTTCACCGCGATGCGCGACGAACACCTCGCCGAGATCGCCGCCAAGTCGGGCAGCTTCGGGTTTGCCCGCAGTATCGAGGCGAGCCTCGCGCAACATCTTCCGGCTAAACCCGAGGAACAGGGGAATAGCTGATGCCGACCGCGATCTTCACCATCGGCCGTTCCGGCCTCACCGCGACGCGCCGCAGCCTCGAGCTGACGGCGCAGAACATCGCCAATGCCGAGAACGCCGACTATTCGCGCCGCACCCTGACCCAGGGCGAGCTGGTGATGACCGGTTCGATTGGGGTCAACGCGCAGGATTCGCTCGGCGGGGTGCGTCCGGGTGCGATCGAGCGCGCCGAAAGCGCACTGGTGCAGCGGCAGGCGCGCGATTCCTCCTCGGCGCTGGCCGCGGCGGAGGCCGAGTTCCTCGCGCTGCGCGAGGCGGAAAGCGCGCTCGAGACCTCGGGGGTGTTCACCGCGCTTGTCGATTATGAGGCGGCGCTGACCCGGCTCCAGAACAACCCCACCGAACCGGCGCTGCGCCTCTCGGCGCTTGAGAGCGCGCGCAAGGTGGCGGGCAATTTCCGCATCGCCAACGGCACCCTCGCCAATGCCCGCAGCCTCGTCCAGGCCGAGGTGAGCGCCGAGGTGCTGACCGTGAACGAACTGGCGAACGAGCTCGCCAAGATCAACGCCGACCTCGTCGGCGCGCGCGAGGGCACCGCGGGCCGCGCGGCGCTGCTCGATGCGCGCGACAAGGCGCTGCGGTCGCTGGCGGAGGAATTCGGCCTCCAGCCTGTCTTCAACCCCGATGGCACCGCCGACGTGACGCTGACCGGCACCCCGCCTTTGGGGCTGGTGACCGGCGCTGTGGCGCAGGCCGTCGCCGTCACCTACGCCGCCGACGGCACCGCCACCTTCACGGTCGGCGGAACGACCTTTGCCCCTACGGGCGGGGGGATGGCGGGTCGCGCCGCCGCGCTTTCCGAGATGGCCGGGCTTCAGGCCGGGCTCGACGCGCTGGCGGTTTCGGCGATCACCCTCAGCAACACCGCGCAGGCCGCGGGCGTCGGCGCGGACGGCACCACCGGCCAGCCGCTGTTCGCCGGAACCGGCGCGGGGAGCATCGCCGTGGTGCTCTCGGGCGCCGATGGCCTCGCAACCGCCCCCGCCGGTGCGCCCGCAGGCAGCCGCGACACGACCAACCTCGCCGCGCTGATCGCCGCGCTTGCCGCGCCGACGGGGCCGACCAACGGCGTCGACAGCCTCTTGCTCGGCCTCTCCAGCCGGGTTTCCGCGCTCGAGACCCGCGCCGAGGGCCTATCCGTCGTCGCTGCCAGCGCCGAGGCCGAGCTGCTGCGCGAGACCGGCGTCGATCTCGACACGGAGGCCGCCAATCTGGTGCGCCTGCAACAGGCCTTCGAGGCCAACAGCCGGGTGATCCAGGTCGCCGCCGAGCTGTTCGATACGATCCTGGGCCTGAGGTAAGGAGCCTTTTGCGCGATGAGTTCCATCACCAATTCCGCCGGGTCCTTCTTCAACCGCTCGCTCGCCCAGATGGCGAACTTGCGCAACGGAATCGAGCGCACCCGCACCCAGATCGCGACCGGGCGCACCATCGAGCGCGGTTCGCAGGATCCCGCCGTCGCCGCCCAGCTGCGCAGCGTCGCGCGGCGCGAGGCGCTGGCGCGGGTCGAGGGCGACAATGCCGCGCGGCTCGGTCAGGATCTCGGCGCGGCGGGCGACGAGCTCGAGGCGGTGACCGTGCTGCTCCAGCGCGCCCGCGAACTGGCATTGCAGGCGGCCAACACTCCGCTCGGGGCTGACGGGCGGCGCGCGGTCGCCTTCGAGCTTGAACAGCTCGGGCAGGAACTGTTCAGCCGCGCCAATGCCACCTCGCTGACCGGCGAGCCGCTGTTCGCAGGCCAATCCTCGGGCGCCGCCTTCACCCGCGATGCGCTCGGCAATGTCACCTATGCCGGCACGCCCGAAAGCGGGGCCGTGCCAATCGCGCCGGGCACCGCGATCGAGCGCGGCCTGCCGGGCAGCGAGGTGTTCGAGTTCGACCTCGGGGGCACGCCCTCGAGCGCCTTCGCGGTGCTCGGCGGGCTTGTCTCGGCGCTCCAGGGCGGGGCGCCCGATCCGGTTGCGGCCGCCAACGCGGCGATCGACGGGATCGACGCGGCGCTCGATGCCACCAATCGCGCCACCACCATTATCGGCACCCGCATGGCGTGGGTCGAGCAGGTGCAGCAGCAGCAGGCCGATCGCAGCATCGCGCTGGCCGAACGCCGCAGCCGCGTCGGCGACACAGACATCGCCGATGCCGTCGCCCGGCTCCAGCAATCGCTGACCGCGCTCGAGGCGAGCCAGGCCGCCTTCGCCAGGGTCAGCGCGCTGACCCTGTTCGACGCGCTGCGCTAAGCCGGGGAGCAAGGGTCCGTGTTCGTCGCCATCGGTATCGTCGTGCTGCTCGCCATGGTGTTCGGCGGGTTCATCCTCGCCGGAGGGGCCATGGGGCCCGTTCTGGCCGCACTCCCGCTCGAATTCATGATGATCGGCGGGGCCGCCACCGGCGCGACCCTGATCGGCAACTCCATGCACGAGATCAAGCTGCTCGGCGCAGGGCTGGGCAAGATCTTCAAAGGGCCGAAATACACCCACGAGGACCACATCGACGCAATCGCGCTGACATCGAAGCTGATGAAGCTGCTGCGATCCGAAGGCGCGGTGGCGCTGGAGAGCCATGTCACCGAGCCGGGTTCCTCGACCATCTTCTCCGAATATCCGCGCCTCCAGGCCGATCCGGTGGTGACCGCGATGATCTGCGATCCGCTGACGCTGATGGTGGTCTCCTCGGGCACGCTGGATACCCACGCTGTCGAGGACGTGATCGACAGTGCGATCAAGACCCAGCTCCACGAGATGGACGAGCCGCAGCACATGATCCAGTCGCTTGCCGACGCGCTGCCCGCGCTGGGGATCGTGGCGGCGGTGCTCGGGATCATCAAGACGATGGGCGCCATCAGCGAGCCGCCCGAGATCCTCGGCAAGATGATCGGCTCGGCGCTGGTGGGGACGTTCCTCGGGGTGCTGCTCGCCTATGGCTTCGCCGGGCCGCTCGGCGCGCGGCTCAAGCAGATCAACACCCACGACAGCCAGATCTTCTATTCGATCAAGCAGGTCATCATCGCGAGCCTGCACGGCTATCCGCAGCCGCTGGTGCTCGAGGCCGCGCGCTCGGGCCTGCCGCCGGCGCACCGCCCCAAGCTGACCGACCTGCTCGACATGATGCGGGGGCGCTGAGGTGGCCGAAGCCGACGTCAAGCTTGCTCCGATCATCGTCAAGAAGGTCACCATCGTCGAAGGCGGCCATCACGGCGGGGCGTGGAAGGTCGCCTATGCCGACTTCGTGACCGCGATGATGGCGTTCTTCCTGCTGCTGTGGCTGCTCGGCGCGACCGAGGAGAAGCAGCGCAAGGGCATCGCCGATTACTTCACGCCCACGCTGGTCAAGCTGCGACAGGAAAGCGCCGGCTCGGACGGCCTGCTGGGCGGCTCTTCGCTAACCGATCCGGATAATTATCCCAATCAGCAGGGCCAGACCGGCACGCGGTCGATAACCATCCCCCGCGGCGTGACCGGCGGGCCGAGCGAGGCCGGCGGGCGCGGCGAGATGGAATCGAAGAAGCTCAAGGAGCTCCAGGACAAGATCGACCGCAAGCTCGTCCAGCGCCGCCAATTGAAGCATCTCGCGCGGCAGGTCAGGGTGATGCGCGCGCCCGAAGGGATCCGCATCGATCTCATGGACAACGCCGATTTCTCGATGTTCGAACTCGGCACGACGATCCTGACGAAGGAGGCGCGCGGGCTGCTGGAGGTGATGGCCGAGACCCTCGCCGAGGAGTCCTCCCCGCTGATCATCCGCGGCCACACCGATTCGCTGCCGTGGCGGGGCGGGGTGACGACTAACAACTGGCCGCTCTCCACCGGCCGCGCCGAGGCGACGCGCCAGGCGCTGGTGCTGGGCGGGGTGCCGCAGAACCGCTTCGCCCGGATCGAGGGCGTCGCCGAGACCGAGCCGCTGGTGGCCGACAACCCCGCCGACCCGCGCAACCGCCGCATCTCGCTGCTGCTGCTCGAGGGGCGGGGGGCGGCAGCAGGGCGAAGCCCGCCGCCGAGCCCCGGCACCCAGGCCCGGCCGCCGCGCTGACGGCGGCCCGGCTGCGGGGCGTTGCGATCAGCTGCCCTGCGTGACGGTGGCGCTGTGACCGGCACCCGATTGGGTGATGGTGGACAGGTTGGCGTTGGAGTTCTGGATCACGGTGGCGGTGTGGCCGCTGCCGCTTTGCAGGACGGTGGACAGGTTGTCCTCGCCCAGCTGATCGACGCTGGCGGTCTGACCGGTCCCGGTCTGATCGACCATCGAGGTGTTGTCCGCGCCGTTCTGGAGCACGTCGGCATTGAGCAGCACCGCCCCGCCCGCGCCGGTCTGGAGCACGGTGCTGGTGTTGCTGCCCGTACCGCCTTGCGTCACGTTGGCGGCGAGGCTGTCGCCCTGCTGATCGATAAGCGCGCGGTTGCTGCCCGAAAGCTGGGTGATGGTCGCATCGTTGTCGCGGCCGGCGTCACCGCCCTGGGTGATCTGCGCGCCGAACAGGAAACCGCCCGACCCGACGTTGTCGTCGCCGACCTGGGAGATCGTGGCCCGCTGGAATTCGCCGCGCTGGATGGTGTTGGCGGTGTTGCCGCTGCCCGACTGGGAGATGCTGGCGACCTGATCGGCTCCGAATCCGGTGTCGGTAACCCCGGCGACCCCGGGCAGCCGATTGCGGCCCTGATCGATGGTGGCTTCGTTGTCGCTGCCGGGCTGGGTGATCGTCGCGCTCTGGCGCTCGCCGCCCTGGGCAATGTCGGCGGTGTTGTCGTTGCCGTCCTGCACGATGAAGGCGTCATGGTCGCGGCCCTGCCCGTCGCCCTGTGCGACATCGGCGCTGTTGCCGTCACCGCCCTGGCGCACGTCGGCGAGCTGGTTGAAGCCGCGCTGGTTGACCGTCGCATCGTTGTCGGTGCCGTCCTGTCGGACCTGCGCATCATGATCGGTGGAGCTATTGGCGCCCTGATTGATCGAGGCGGTGTTGAGATCGCCGCCCTTCTGCTCGACAAAGGCCGTGTGAAGCCCGCCGGCCTGGCGGATGGTGGCGGTGTTCTCGTTGCTGAGCTGGATCACGCCCGCCGATGCCGTGGTACCCACGCCGTTGCCGGCACCGCCCTGAACGATGTCGGACAGGTTTTCGTCGCCCTCCTGCAGCACGTTCAGCGTATTGGCGCCCACGCCCTCCTGGGTCGCCAGCGAGGTGTTTTCGTTGCCGTTCTGGGTCACGATCGCCTCGTTGAGCCCGCTCGTCTGGGTCATGGTCGAGGTATTGCCGTCACCCCCCTGCGCGATCCTCGCGGTGTTGATGTTGCCCACCTGAACCACGTCGGATTCATTGTCCGAACCGGTCTGGGTGACGCTGGCGAGATCGAGATCGCCGCTTTGCGAAACATCGGAATCGTTGCTGTCGTTCGCCTGGACGACGGTGGTGGTCGAGAAGTCGTTGGTCTGCGACACCACCGAAACGTTCTCGCTGCCGCTCTGGGTCACGGTCGCGGTGTTGTTGTCGTCGGAGCTGCCGACGCCGTTGTCCTGGGTGATGGTCGACCTGTTGAGGCTGCCTGACTGATTGAGCGTCGCCCGATTCAGATTGCCGCCCTGCGTCACGGTCGAGGTGCCGTCGCTGCCCGACTGCGTCACGGTGATCGCACCGTTCGTCCCGGTCTGGGTCGCAGTGGACTGGTTGCTTTGTGCCAGAGCAGGCGCAGCAACGGCCATTGCCAGCGCCGAAGCGCCGAGCATCACTTGAACTTTCATTTCAATTCCCCCCCATCGCGCCCAGGGAGCCGGAATTTGCGCGCAAATCGACGCGCTGGCCGCCCCCCGCAGCCCGTGTTGTTCAACCAAAACCCTGTAGCGACTCGTATTTTTGCGTACAGTTTACGGTTTGTTAACTCGCCGTAAAGCTTGAATCGGCGCTCTGCTCGTTCCGGGCTCTCGTGGTCCATCGGCGGGGAGGCATTGGAGCCGCCGCGCTGACCGGTCAGCCAGGCGCGCGCGCGGCCTGCTCCACCGCGATGCCCGCCGTCAGGCCGTGGAGCACGGTCGACAGGACGATGGTGAAGGCAATGATCGCCCATAGCTCGCCCTCGTTGACCAGTTCGACATGGTGGCCGGCATAGGCGAGGTAGTAGATCGAACCGATCCCGCGCACGCCGTAGAATGCGATCACCGCACGCGGGCGACTGGAAACGCCTGTCCCCGCCAGCGCCAGCCATGCCGTGGCCGGGCGGATCACGAAGATCAGCGACAGGCCGATGATCGCCTCGGGCCATCCCAGATAGGGCCATAAGGTCGGCAGCGCCGCCCCGAGCGCGACGAGGATGATGGCCGTCAGCGTGTGCTCGAGCGATTCGGAGAAATCGTGCAGCCTTGCGTGGAACTCGTGCTCGCTCTCCTGCCGGCGCAGCACCAGGCCGGCGACGAAGGCGGCAATGAAGCCGTAACCTTCGGCCAGCTCCGTTATTCCGTAAGCGAGGATCACGCCCGCGAAGGCGACGACGCCGGCCTGTGTCGTGCACAGGGCGTTGGCACGCGGCCAGGCGAACAGCAGCTTCCCGAGCAGCCAGCCGATCGTCGCGCCCCCGAGAGCGCCCACGATCACGCGGTATACGAGATCGCGCGCCACCCATTCGCCCATCAGCCCCGCCGTGACCGCCCCGGTGGTGGCGATCAGCACGCCGAGATGCACGAAGGGGAAGGCGAGACCATCGTTGAGGCCCGCTTCGGTGGTGAGGGTCAGGCGCACGGTGTTCTCCCCGCCCTCGTTCGGCCGGCCGACCTGCACGTCCCCGGCCAGCACCGGATCGGTCGGAGACAGCACCGCACCGAGCAGCAGCGCGCCCGCCAGCGTCATCCCCCCCGCCTGCCAGCCGACCAGCGCCAGCGCCGCTATGGTCAGCGGCATGGCGATGGCGAGCAACCGGAAGGTCGGCTTCAGGAGGTCGCGCCCGGTCAGCCGGTCGATCCTGAGGCCGGTGCCGAACAGGCCGATGATCACGCACAGCTCGGCCGAGACTTCCCAGATGCGCGGCGCGCCCAGCGGATCGATGGCCGTGGGCATGCCGGGGATCAACGAGAAGACGGCGTATCCGGTCAGCACCAGCAGCGCCGAGGCCGCCGGTTCGCGGCCCGATATGAAGCGTGGCCACCAGTAGGACACGATGATTGCAAGGCCCGAGGCGGCCAGAAGGACGTGGTACGAACTGAATCCGAACATGGGGTCTCGAATAGCGGCAATGGCGGCAGCCCGGTGCCGCCCCTGCCTGCTTAACCATTCCGGGGCCCGGTTTGGTCCATCGCCCCCGAACGCCGCACCGTGGCCGACGCACAAAAAGGCCCGGAGCCTTGCGGCTCCGGGCGCTCGTGGCCCGCCCCCAGGGGAGAGGGGCGGGGCGCGAGGATGGTCGGCTTAGCGCAGCAGCGACAGCACGTTCTGCTGCGACTGGTTGGCCTGGGCGAGCATCGCGGTCGAGGCCTGACCGAGGATCTGCGCCTTGGCGAGCGCGGTCGTTTCCGCCGAGTAGTCGGTGTCCATGATCCGCGAACGCGCGTCGGTGAGGTTGGTCGAGACGTTGGTGAGGTTGTTCACCGCCGACTGGAGGCGGTTCTGGAACGCACCGAGGTCGGCGCGGGCGGTGGTCACCGCACCGATCGCATCGTCATAGTCGTCGAGCGAGGCACCCGCGACCGCCGCCGGAGTGGCGCCGAAGGTCACGACGCCGGCCAGATCGCCGCCGGCGACGTCGAGTTCGGGCAGGGTCAGGGTGATGGCGTCGACCGCTTCGGCACCGGCCTGGATGTCGATGTCGTTGGTCGCGGTCGAGAACAGGTTGATGCCGTTGAAGGTGGTGTTGGAGATCACCGAGTTGATCTGCGAGGCCAGCGCGTCACGCTCCGAATCGATGTTGGCGATGTCGGTGGTCGAATAGGTGCCGTTCGAGCGCTGCACGGTCAGTTCGCGCATCCGCTGGAGCATGTTGGTGACTTCGTCGAGCGCGCCTTCCGCGGTCTGCGCGAGGCTGATGCCGTCATTGGCGTTGCGGATCCCCTGGGCCATGCCGCGGATCTGCGAGGTGAAGGAGGCGGAAATCGCGAGACCCGCAGCGTCGTCGGCCGCGCTGTTGATGCGCTTGCCGCTCGACAGGCGCTCCATCGAGGTGCCGAGCATCTTGCCCGCCGAAACGCTGGCGTTGGTGGCGCGCAGGGCCGAGATGTTGGTGTTCACTACGTTCATTGTTCAAACTCCCGAATGGTCAGGCAGGACGAACAGGCCCGTCGCTGCTGGCCCTAAGAGCGGCCATGTGGCGGGATGTTTAAGCCGAAAAAATACGATAGTGAAAACAACAGGATAGATGAAAATCGGGCGATCGGCACCGTCGCATCGCCGCCCTTGCCCGCGTGTTCGCCCCTAGGCGTCTAGGGGAAGCTACGGGGGCTTAAATTTGCCTGCTGTGCAGCCTGTATGCGGCAGGGACTTGCCACAAGGCAACACGAGCAGGGGCAAGCATGATGCAACCGGCGAACGGCGCGATCCGCCGCAGGGAAGCACCGCCGCGCGAGGCGGCGCGAAGCGGCAGCGGCGCCCACGACATTCTGATCGGCATGACGGTGCCGCTGATGGGCGGCAGCTGGCAGCGCGACCGGATCGTGCTCGGCGACGGCCTGCCTCCCCAGATGGCGGCTGGAATCGCACGCGGCGGCAAGATCGCGATCACGCTCGATCACGCAGAGGGCACCGCGCCCGCGGTGGCGCTGACCGGCACCAACCGCGTCACGCTTTCCTATGATCCCGCAGCCCTTTCCTCGGCCCGTGCGGCGCTGATCGCGGCATCGGCGCAAGGGGGGTGGCCGGTCGCGGGCGATCCGCAGTCGCTTGCCCTGCTGACCCTTGCCGAACGCATCGCGGCGAGCGACATCCCCGTCCTGCTCGAAGGCCCGACCGGCACTGGCAAGGAGGTGCTGGCGCGCTTCGTCCACCGTCTCTCCGCGCGCGAGGGGGGTGCTTTCGTCGCCGTCAATTGCGCCGCCATGCCCGAAGCCATGCTCGAGGCGCTGCTGTTCGGCCACAAGAAAGGCGCTTTCACCGGCGCGGCCGAGGCGGGCGAGGGGCTGTTCCGCGCGGCCGACGGCGGCACGCTGCTGCTCGACGAGATCGGCGAGCTGCCGCTGGCGCTCCAGGCCAAGCTGCTGCGCGCGCTTCAGGAAGGCGAGATCCTGCCGCTGGGCGCGACCAGGCCGGTCAAGGTCGATGTGCGCGTGATCGCCGCCACCAACCGCAACCTCGCCGAGGAGGCCGCCGCCGGGCGTTTCCGCGAGGACCTGCTCTACCGCCTCAATGTCTTCCCCCTGCGCCTGCCCGCGCTGCGCGAGCGGCCCGGCGACATCGCCCCGCTCGCCTTCGCGATGCTGCTGCGCCATGCGCCCGCCCCCGGGCAGCCGGGCTGGATCACGGGCGATGCCCTCGCGGCGCTCGAGAGCCATGCCTGGCCGGGCAATGTCCGCGAGCTCGAGAACGTCATCCGCCGCGCGATCCTGCTCGCGGGCGACGCGGCGGCGATCGCGCCTCAGCACATCGTCTTCGACACCGCCGTGCGCCCCGCCGCCGATGCCGCGCCCGCCATGCCGGTGCCCGCTGCCGTCGCAGCGCCGCGCTCGCTCTCCGATGTCGCCTTCGCCTCCGAGGCGCGGGCGATCCTCGAGACCCTCGGTCGCCACGGCGGCAACCGCGCCGCCACCGCACGCAGCCTCGGGATCTCCGAGCGCACCCTGCGCTACCGCCTCGCCTCGATGCGCGGGGCCGGGATGCTCGCGGCCGCAGGAGGTGCGGCATGAGCGCGGTCAGGACAGGCTTCGGCATCGAGGACGTGATGGCGCTGCGCAGCCAGGTGCTCGCCCGCAGCGCCGCCCTGCGCGCCGTGCGCGCGGCGAGCGAGACGGGCGGCGCGCCCCAGGCGACCGGCCGGGCGCCCGGGGCGGGCTTTGCCGACACGCTCAACACGGCCCTCAAACAGGTCAGCGCGGTGCAGGAGCATTCGAGCGCGATGCAGGTCGCCTACGAGCGCGGCCAGGTGACGGACATCGCCCAGGTGATGCTGGCGCGGCAGGAGGCGGGGGTCGCCTTCGAGGCCACCCTGCAGGTGAGGAACAAGCTCCTCAACGCCTATCAAGACATCATGCGGATGGGGGGCTGATAGATGGCCGACGCCGCTCTGCCCGTTCCCGCCGATCCCCCGGGCCTGCCGGTCGCGCCTGCCGCCGGCGGATGGCGGGGGATGGTTCCGCCGCAGGTCGCCGGATTCCTCGGCCAGCCCGCGCTCGCCCGCGCCCTGCCCGCCATTGCCGGCCTCGGCGCCGTGGCGGCGGCGGCGGGGCTGTGGATGGCGATTTCCTCCGGCCCCGACCGCGTGCTCTACACCAGCCTCACCGATGCCGAGCGCGCCAAGGTGGTCGAAACGCTCGAGGCGGGCGGGATCGGTTACAGCATCGACAACAGCACCGGCGCGCTCTCGGTTGCCGAGAACGACGTCTACCGCGCCAAGATGCTGGTCGCGAGCGACGCCGGGATCGCCGCGCCCGAAGGGGCCGAGGCGATGCTCGATGCCATGCCGCTCGGCACCTCGCGTACGCTGGAAGGAGAACGCCTGCGCCTCGCCCGCGAACGCGAGCTGATGCTGACGATCAAGGAGATCGACGGGATCGAGAGCGTGCGTGTCCACCTCGCCACCCCCGAACGCTCGGTCTTCGTGCGCGAGAACAACCCGCCCAGCGCCTCGGTGATGGTGCGGCTGGTGGGCGGGCGCAGCCTTTCGCAGGAACAGGTCGGCGCGATCGTCAACCTCGTTGCCGCCTCTGTGCCGGGGATGAGCGCCGATGCCGTGCGGGTGGTCGACCAGAACGGCCGCCTCCTCTCCGACCCGCGCGAGGCGGCGGGCGAGGGCCTGACACTCCAGCGCGAGCACGAGGCGAAGCTGCGCGAACAGCTCGATGCGCTGCTGCTCCCGCTGCTGGGCGAGGGCAATTTCAGTGCTCAGGTGCAGGTCGAACTCGACAGCGCGGAAGTCACCACCGCGCGCGAGACCTATGAAAAGGAAGGCGCAATCCGCAGCGAGAGCGCGCGCGAGGCGACCCGCACCGGGGCCGCGCCCGCGGGCGGCGTTCCGGGCGTGGCGGCCAACACCCCGCCTCCGCAGGCCCAGCTGGTCGACGGCGCGCCGCAGCCTGCCGCCCCCGCCGCTGCCGCCGCCACCGACACCGAAACCGCCACCGATCGCGCCTACGAACTGGGCCGCGAGGTCGCCGTGACCACCGCCGGGCCGGGGCGGCTCAAGAAGCTTTCGGTCGCGGTCGCAGTCAGCGACGAGGCCCTGAAGGCCGCCGCACCCCTCAACGCGCAACGGCTGCAGGCGCTGGTGAGTGCCGCCGTGGGCGCCGATGCCCAGCGCGGGGACAAGGTCGAGGTCGCCGCGAGCAAGTTCGAGCCCGCAACGCTCGAACCGCCTGCTTTCTACGAACAGCCTTGGTTCGCGATGCTGGTGCGTTACGGCACGGCGCTGATTGCGGTGCTGCTGGTGCTGCTGCTCGCGGTACGCCCGCTGATCGGCAAGCTGAGGGGCAAGGGTCGTGACGAGGCTGCGGCCTCTGCGGCTTCGACGCCTGGCGACGGCGCCCTCGCCATCGGGGAAGGCGAAGCCGAGACCACGATGGGCGTGCTCGCCGGGGACAACGGCAGCGCACTCGATGACCTCCCCCGCCAGGTCGAGCTCGCCCGCCGCATTGCCGCGAGCCAGCCCGAACGCGCGGTCGAGGCGCTCCAGCGGATGCTCGAGGCACCCGATGCGCGCGGGCCCGAGGCGGAGGCGGCATGATCCCCGAACCGCTCCCCGCGTCCGCTCCGCCTCCCACCCTGCTCAGCCGGGTCGATCGCGCCGCGGTGTTCCTGATGCTGCTCGGCGACGAGGAGGCGACCGGCCTGCTGGCGCGCCTCAGCCCGGAACAGCTCGAAAAGCTCGGCGCGGCGATGCTGGCGCTGGGCGAGATCGAGCAGCCGCACATGGCCGAGGCGCTCGCCGATTTCGCGGGCGAGGCGGCGCGCGAGGTCCTGCCCCGGCGCGGGCGCGACGACCGCGTGCGCAGCCTGCTCGACAAGGCCTTGGGCCCCGCACGCGCGGAAAGCATGATGCAGCGGATCGAGCCCGATGCCGGGCCGCGCAGCCTCGAACTGGCGAAGTGGCTCGCCCCGGGCGTGCTGGCGCGCCTGATCCTCGACGAGCATCCCCAGGTGATCGCCGCGCTGCTGCTGCTGATCGACCCCGAACCCGCCGCCGCGGTGCTGGCGATGCTCCCGCTCGAACTGCAGACCCTCGTCGTCGAGCGGGTGGCCCGGAGCGGCGCGATCTCGCAGGCCGCGATCGCCACCATCGACACGCTCCTGACCCAGCGCATCAGCGCGACATACGGCACCGCCGCGCTGATGCTGGGCGGACCGCGCGATGCGGCGAACCTCATCAACCTTGCCGCGGGCGAGCTGCGCAACACCGTGCTCCCCGCCATCGCCGAGCGCGACGGGCCGCTTGCCGAGAAGATCGAGGAGGAGCTGTTCACCTTCGAGATGCTGTTCGAACTCGACCCGATGTCGATGGGCCGCCTGCTGCGCGATGTGGACAACGAGAAGCTGGTCGATGCCCTCAAGGGCCTCAAGGAGCCCGAGCGCGCGCCTTTCTTCGCCGCCATGTCGAGCCGCGCGGCGGACGGCGTGCGCGACGAGATCGAACTGCGCGGGCGCCTGGCCAAGAGCGAGGTTGCCGCGGCGCAGAAGGCGATCGTCGAGATCGCGCGGGGGCTGGCCGATGCGGGCGAGATCGTGATCGGAAGCGGCAATGGCGAATTCGTCTGATTGGCTCGGCCGGCTGGCCGGGGCCGATGTCGCCATCGCTCGCGACACGGATGCACAGGCGCCCGACTGGCTCGCCCTGCTCGATACGGCGGGCGCCTTCCGCGAGGCTGCGCTGTTCGGCGATCCGGCAGGGGCGGCCGACCTGCCCGAACCGCTCCCCGAACCCGAGCCCGACGAACCCGCACCCGATCCCCTGGCCGAAGCCATCGCCCTTGCGCGCGCCGAAGGCTTTGCCGAGGGCCGCGCCGCCGCCGAGGCCGAAGGCGAGGCGCGAATGGCGCGCCAGCGGGCCTTGCGGCTGACCTTCCGCGCGCTCGACGAGGCCGCTCTCGGCGTGCTCGCCGATGACCTCGCCGCCACCGTCGCTGCGCTGTGCGAGGGTGTTCTCGGCGAGGCGGCACGCGACCCGGCGGGTCTGCGCGAACGCTGCATCGCCGCCGCGCGCCGGATCGGCGAGGCACCGGAGGCGCTGGTGCTGCACCTACACCCCGACGACATCGCCCTGCTCGGCGAGGAGGCGCTTGGCACGATGCGGGTCGCGGGCGATCCTTCGCTCGAACCCGGCAGCGTCGTGATCGAGGGGCCCGAAGGCTCGGTGGCCGACGGCCCCGCCGAATGGCGCCGCGCGATCGCCGCCGCGCTGCGCCCATGATCGCCGAACTCCAGCTCGACCTCGCCCGGATGCGCGCCACGCCGGTCGCCGCCGGGCCGGTGCTGACGGGGCGCGTGGTCGCCTGCGACGGCGGGCTGATCGAGGTCGCGGGCCTGCCGCTTCCCGTCGGTTCGCTCGGGCTGATCGAGAACGATGCGGGGGCCGAGTGCCTCGCCGAGGTGATCGGCTTTCGCGCGGGTCATTCGCTGATGATGCTGCTCGGCGATGCCATGCTGCTGCGCCCGCAGGCGCGGGTGCGCGCGCTGGGGCAGCCGGGCGAGGTGCGGGTCGGCGAGGCGCTGCTCGGCCGCGCGGTCGATGCCCTCGGCGAGCCGATCGACGGCGGTCCCCGGCTCGATTGCAGGGAGGTCTGGCCGCTGGCCGGCAGGCGCGAGGGCGCGCTGGAGCGGGCGAGCGTCGAACATCCCTTCGATTGCGGGGTGCGGGCGATCAATGCCCTGTGCGCGATGGGCGTCGGGCAGAGGCTTGGGATCATGGCGGGATCGGGGGTCGGCAAGTCGGTGCTGGTCGACACCATCGCGGGCCATGCCGTTGCCGATGTCACCGTGGTCGCGCTGATCGGCGAGCGGGCGCGCGAGGTCTCGGATTTCGTGAACCGGCACATGGCCGGGCACCGGCGCGGGGGGATCGTGGTGGTGGCCGTGCCGGCCGACCATGCGCCCAACCTGCGGCTGCGGGCGGCGCAGTATGCCTCCTCCATCGCAGAATACTTCCGGGCGCAGGGCAAGCGCGTGCTGCTGATCCTCGACAGCCTCACCCGCGTTGCCCACGCCGCGCGCGAACTGGCGCTGGTGCTGGGCGAGCCCGGCGCGGCGCGGGGCTATCCGCCTTCCGCGCTCGCCGCGATCACGCGCCTGGTCGAGCGCGCGGGCAATTCCGCGCGCAGCGGCGGGGCGGTGACCGGCATCTACACCGTGCTCGCCGACGGGGACGACACCAATGATCCGGTGGTCGACACCGCGCGGGCGATCCTTGACGGGCACATCGTCCTCTCGCGCGAGTTGGCGGCGCGGGGGCACTATCCCGCGATCGACGTGCCCGCCTCGCTGAGCCGGGTGATGGACGATGTGGTGAGCGCGCCCGTCGCCGCCGCGGCGCGGCGTTTGCGGGGCCTGATCGCGGCGCGCGAGAGCGGGCGCGATCTGGTGATGATGGGCGCCTACCGCGCCGGGGGCGACCCGCTGCTCGACGAGGCGCTGGCCCTGAGCGGCCCGATCGACGCCTTCCTCACCCAGCCGCGCGGGCAGCCCGAGGCGCTGGGGCCGAGCCACGCCGCGCTCCTCGCGCTGATGGCGCCCGCCGGTGCGTGAGGCGCGCCGCCTCGCGCTGCTCCGCCGCCAGAGCCTGATCGCCGAGGTGGCGCGCAAGCAGGCCCTGCGCGCGCTGGCCGAGGCGCTCGAGGCCGAGGCGCGTAGCAGCGCGCTCGCCGCGCGCAGCCAGCGCCTGGTGGCGGCGAGCGCGCCCGGCAAGGGGCCGACCACCGGCGCGGCGCTGGCCGCCCGCGCGGAGTTCACCGCCGGTCTTGCAAGGCTGGCCGCCCACGCCGGAGAGGCGGCGCGCGATGCCGCCCTCCAGCGCGACTGGCAGGCCGAGACCCTGACCCGCACCGAGACCCGCGCGCGGCGGCTCGCCGAGATGGCCGCCGAGGCGCGTACCGCGCTTGCCGCCGCGAAGGATCGCCGCGAGGCGGCGCGCGCCGTGCCGCTGGCACGCAAGTTGCACAGTCGCCCGCAAGACTGACCGAAGCCGCAACGAGGTTGCCCACAATGATCCCCTTCCTGCCCGAACTGCCCGTCACGCCCGCCCTTCCGCTGCCCGCATCCGCCCTGCCGGCGACCGGGACGGGTGCGGGTGCGGGTGCAGGCGTGGCGAGCGGCGGCGGGCTGGACTTCGCCGCCCTGCTCGGTGCCGCCGCGCTCCCTCCGCCGTCTGCCTCCTCGCAGGGGGCGACGGGGGATAACCGGCCAACGCCGGACGCGGCGAGCCTGCCCCTCATCGCCGCGCCGGAGGAGGCCGCACCCGCCCATCCCCGGGTGCGCGGGCAGGAGGTCCCCGCGCTCCCGGCTCCGGCTGCGCCGCGGCTGCCGGGCGGCCGGATTCTGCCGGAAGCGGGCGAAACCTTGCCGCCCCCGTTGCCGCAGGCCGCCGCCGCGCTTGCGGTTGCGGTGCCGGAAGCGCTTCGCGCCCCCCCGGGCATGGCGCGGGCCGAAGTGCCGATGGGACAGCTTCCTCCCTTGGCCGGAGCGGCCGCGGCCCCCGCGCCCGGGCCTTCCTCCGCATCAGACCTCGCACCCGCGCCCGGAGCCGTGCCCGAGGGTGCGGCCCTCGTCCTTGCGGTCGCGCCGTCCGCCCTCCGCATCCCGGCCCGCGATCCGCAACCTCCATCCGTCCCGACTGCTGTGTCGCTTGGGGCCGCGACGACGTCCGATTTCGTGACCACCGAGGCTCCGCGCCAAGCCGAGCCGGCCGAGGAGGGCGAAGCGGCCGAACCGCGCGAACCTGCACAACCCTCGGCGCCCTTTGCCGCCGCACCTGATCTCGTGCCCGGTGCCCCGTGGACGCCGCCCGCGCCGACCGGCGTGGCGCTTGCGGCTTCGCCGGAACCCGGCCCCGCCCCCGATCCCGTTCCTCCTGCCGGGTCGGTCCCTGCTGCTGCGGCTGTCGCGCTGGCCGGCGCGCTTGTCGTGCCTGCGGGCGGAGTGGATGCGGCCGCTCCGGCGAAGGCATCGTTTACGCGCGGCCCCGGGCCCCGCTTTGCGGCTGCCGAAACGGCGGTCTCTGCGGTGCCGTCGTCGTCCGGCCCCGCCGCGCCGGTGCCCTCCGCACTCCCCGCCGCCATCCCGACCCTGCCCGAGGCGGAACCGGACGCCCTGTCCGCGCCCGCTTCCGGCGCCAGCACGACACCCGCCGCTTCCACGCCTGTCATCACCGCGCCGTTGCCCCCGGCAACCGCTCCCGCATCCCAGCCTGCCGCCGAGTCGCGCCCGTCCGACCCTGCCGCACCGGTGGAGACCGCCATCGCCCAGGCCGGAACCCTGCGCGAGGCGCTGCGCGCCCAGCGGCCCGAGATGGTGGTGCGCCATGCGGAATTCGGCATGATCTCGCTGCGGCTCGAACCCGCCGCGCCCGACCAGTGGCGCGCGGTGCTGGCGAGCCGCGATCCGGGCTTCGTCCCCGCGATCCAGGCCGCGCTCGCCGAGCGGGCGATCAGCCCCGCTCAGGCACCCACGGACAGCGGCACGGCGATGGGTCAGAACGGGACAGGTGAGCAGCGTTACGGGGCTTCCCCTAACGGGGGTCAAGGATCGTCTCAACCATACCCGGGCCAATCGGGTGGCCGTGACGGCGAGGCTGCGCCGGACCACCGCCGCCCCTCGACCGCGGCCGCACTCGCGGCCCGCGCGGGGGAGCCGGAGGATGATTCTGCCGGTGCCTCGCGGGCACCGGGCGGCCTGTTCGCCTGATCGCATGGGCAAGGCAAGGGAGCTGAAAGGGCATGGCCAAGGGTAAGGACAAGGCCGATGGCGCCGATGGCGGCGGCAAGTCCGGCAAGGGCGGGATGATCAAGATCATCCTCGGCGCGGTGCTGCTGCTGGGGTTGGGCGCGGGCGGGGCATATGGCGCCTTCGCGATGGGCCTGATCGGCGGGGGCGGCGGCGCGAAGGAGCCCGACGAGCCCAAGCTGGTGCTCAAGACCGACGCCGATCCCTATCCCCTGCCCGGCGCCGAGAAGGAAAAGGAGGCCGCCGCGCCCGTCTATGGCGAGGGCGGCAGCAAGTATCGCACCGCCTATTACTCTTTCGCCGAAAGCTTCACCTCCAACCTCGCGGATTCGCCGGGGCTGGTGCAGGTCGAGCTGGCGGTCTCTACCCGGCGCGACGGGCGGGTGCTGCAATGGGTCAAGACCCACGAGCTCGCGATCCGCTCGGCGATCCTCGCCCAGCTCGCCGCCACCACCGAGGCCGAGGCCTATGACGTCGAGGGCAAGAAGCGCCTTGCCGAACGGTTGACCAAGGCAGTCAACCAGGTGCTCGAGGAGAACGAGGGCTTCGGCGGGATCGACGCCGTGCACTTCCGGGGGTTCCTGGTCCAATGAGGATGAAACACGCCTTCGCGCCCGCGCGCGCCGCCGCGCTGCATTGCGCCGAGCTCACCGAGCGCGGGCCCAATCCGGCCGAAAGCGCTGCGCTGATGGCGGCCTGGCGGCGCGATCTGGCGCGGCTGCTGGCGGACGACCTTTCGGCCCTGCTCTCGGGCGACCGGCTCGAGGTGAGCATTGCCGAGCCAGAGCGCATGACCGGTGCCGACGCGCTGCGCCGCATCGGGCCGCTCGCCGCCAATGCCCTCATCCGCTGCGGCGCGAGCGGCGAGACCGCGCTCGTCAGCTTCGATTTCGCCACCGCCATCGCGCTCACCGACAAGAGCTTCGGTGGCGACGGGCGGGTGACGGGAAGCGTGCCCGAAGTGCTGCCGCGCTCGGCCGCGCTGCTGATCGAGGAAGCGGCGACGATGATCGCCGGGGCCATCACCGTCGCGGGCTTCGGCGACCTGCCGCCCCCTGCGGCGATGGCGAGCCGCGGCGAGGTGATCGTGCGCAGCGAGAGCGCGGCGCGCCTGAAACCCTTCGCGCTCGATGCCAAGGCGCTGGTCTTCACGCTCGAGATCGCCAACCGTCAGGGCTGCACCTGGCGCGCGGTGCTGGCGGTGGCGGCCGAGCGCATGGCGCGGCTGCTGCCCGGCGGCGGGCGGACCTTGCGCGCCCGGACATCCCGCGCGCCCGCAAGCGGCCTTGCCGCGCCCTTTGCTGCCGTGCCGGTCCCGCTCCACGTTGTGCTGGCCGAGTTCGACCTCTCGCTGGCGCGTCTCCAGACGCTGCGTCCGGGCGACACGATCCCGCTCGCGATCGGCCGGCAGGTGCCGCTGATGGCCGGCGATACGCTGGTCGGCCACGGCAGCGTCGGCACCGCCGAGGATCGCATGGCGATCCGCCTTACCCGCATTCCGTCCGCCGTTTTCACCCCATCCGAAGGGATCGCATCATGACCGTCCATCAACCCGCCGCTTTCGCCCGCTTCGGGGACGTCGCCGTGCGCCTGTCGGTCGAGCTCGGCCGCACCGAGATGCCCTTGCGCGATGTCCTGATGCTGGGCGAGGGCAGCACCGTGCCGCTCGACCGGATGACCGACGAGCTGCTCGACGTCACCGCCAATGGCCGCGTCATCGCGCGCGGCGAGGTTGTGGCCGAGAAGGGGCGCTTCGCCCTCAGGATCGTGAGCCTGCTGGGCGAGGAGGGCGAGGAACTGCCCCCCGCGCGCGAGTCTGCCGCACCTGATGGCGCCGCCGATCCGGTGCCGGGCGCGTCCGGCGACGCGCTGTAAGCGGCCGGAACAGGGTCGATGCTCGAATATCTCCTGCGCCTCGCGCTGCTGCTGCCGGTCCTGGCGGGGCTGATCTGGGGGAGCCTGTGGCTGACCCGCTGGCTCCAGACCCGGCTCGGCCAGATGCCGGGCGCGGGCGCCGGGACGGGCCGGCAGCTCCAGCTGGTCGAGACCAGCCTGATCGCGCCCGGCATGAAGCTGGCCGTGGTGCGCTTCCACGACCGAGAGATCCTGCTCGGCTGCACCCGGCAGGGCATGGTGCGCCTTGGCGAAGCCGGACTGCGCGAGGCCCCCGCCACCACCGACACGCCAGCGGAGACCGCGTGATGCGCCTGCCCGCGATGCTGCGCATGGCGCTGCTGTGCCTTGCCGCGTTAACCATGTTCTGCGCGCCCCAGGTGGCGCTCGCGGCTGCGCCTGTGCCCGATCCGGTCGCGGCGGGCGTGGGCACCGCCATCGAGCGCGCGCTGGGCGACCAGGGGGCCGGTGACGACAGTCCCCTGAGCCTCTCGCTCCAGCTACTGGTGGTGATGGGCCTGCTCACCATCCTGCCCGCGCTGGTGCTGATGATGACGAGCTTCCTGCGCATCCTCGTGGTGCTGGCGATATTGCGGCAGGCGCTCGGCCTGCAGGGATCGCCCCCGGGGCAGGTTCTGGCGGGGCTCGCACTGTTCCTTTCGCTGTTCGTCATGGCCCCGACCCTCGACATCGTGAATGCGCAGGCGATTGCCCCCTATGCCAGCGGCGCGCTGTCCGCCGACGTGGCGATCGGCAAGGCGGGCGAGGCCTTCCACGCCTTCATGCTCGCCCAGACCCGCGAGGCGAACCTCGTGATGTTCACCGACATCGCCGGCGGCGGCACCTTCGCGAGCGGCAAGGATGTGCCCTTCTCGATCCTGCTCCCCGCCTTCGTCACCAGCGAGCTCGAGACCGCCTTCCAGATCGGCTTCATGATCTTCCTGCCCTTCCTCGTGATCGACCTCGTGGTGGCGAGCGTGTTGATGAGCCTCGGCATGATGATGCTGTCACCCACCATCATCTCGCTGCCGTTCAAGCTGTTGCTGTTCGTGCTGGTCGACGGCTGGGCGCTGCTGATGGGCAGCCTTGCCCTGAGTTTCTCCACATGACCGAGGACGCCGCCCTTCTCGCGCTCGCCGACCGGACCCTGTGGGTGACCGCGCTGATCGCGGGGCCGGTGCTGCTCGCGACGCTGGTGGTCGGCCTCGTGGTCGGGATCGTCCAGGCGGCGACCTCGGTCAACGAGCAGACCCTCTCCTTCATCCCCAAGCTCGCCATCACCGCACTGGTCTTCGTCGTGCTGGGCGCGGCGATGATGGGGCTGCTCGCGGATTTCACCCGCGAGATCATGGCCCAGGTCGCAGGGCTGGCGGCGTGAACGTCCTCGATTTCGGCCTCGGCAGCATCGAGGCGCAGCTGTGGCAGATCCTGTTCCTCTCGATCCGCTGCGGCGCGGCGCTGATGGCGGCGCCGATGGTGGGCGGGACGGCGGTGCCGGTGCAATTGCGCATCCTCCTGGCCCTCGTCCTCGGCCACTTCATCGCCGCCTGGGTGCCGATCGCCCCGCCGCCTGCGATGATGAGCATCGCCGCCATCCTTGCCGTGCTGCACGAGATCGCGGTCGGGCTGATGCTCGGCTTCGTGCTGCAACTCGCCTTCGCCATTCCGCTGGTTGCCGCCGAGCAGATTTCCGGCACGATGGGTCTTGCCATCGCCACCTCGATCGACCCGGCAAGCGGCGCGCAGGCGGGGGCGCTGGGCACCTTCTTCGGCCTCGTGATGAGCCTGCTGTTCTTCGCCACCGGCGCCCACCTTCTGTGGTTCGAGCTGCTGATCGAAAGCTACCGCCTGTTGCCCGCCGGGCAGTTCGCCTTCGGCGCGTGGCGGGCCGAGGCGGTGGTGATGTTCTTCGGCTACGGCCTCGCCGCTGCCGCCGCCATCGCCCTGCCGGTGGTGCTGGTGCTGCTGCTGGTGCAGATCGTCACCGGCCTCGTCGCCCGCTCCGCCCCGGCCCTGAACCTCTTCGCGCTCGGGCTGCCGGCCGGCGTGCTGGCGGGGATCGCGGCGCTGATCATCGCCATGCCGGTGATGGTCGGTCAGATCCGGGGCGTGATCGAGGCGGCGCTCGACCAGTCCGCCGCGCTCGTCGGGACGCCCTGACATGGCCGAGGAGACCGCCGGCGAAAAGACCTTCGCCCCCACCCCCAAGCGGCGGCAGGACGCGGCGAAGAAGGGCGATGTGCTGCGCTCCAAGGAGCTCGGTGTCGTCGCCGCCACCGGCGCGGGCGCGCTGGCGCTGTGGGGACTGGGGGCGTGGCTCAACGACGGCATGGCGCGGATCGCGCGCGCCGGCTTCGTCTTCGACCGCCGCGCGCTCGAAGGCTTCACCCCGGGGGCGGCGATGGGCGACGCGGCGCTCGCCGCGCTGCCGCCGGTGATGGCGCTGGGGCTGATCGTCGCCGCCGCCACCGCCGCCTCGCAGGTGCTGATGGGGGGCGCCGACGGGCGCTTCGTCGTGGGCAATGCCGCCTTCAAGCCCTCGCGCATCAACCCCCTCTCCGGCTTCAAGCGCATTCTCGGCTGGCAGGGGCTGATCGAGCTGGGCAAGGGCCTCGCCAAGCTTGCCCTGCTGGGCGGGATCGCGTGGTGGTGGGCGAAGGACCGCGTCTCCGCGCTGCTGGCGCTCGGCACCCTCCCGCTCGAGGCGCAGCTGGCGCAGGCGCTTGAGGCGATCACCAGCCTCGTGGGTGCGCTGCTGATCGGCCTGCTCGTCATCGCCGCGATCGATTACCCGCTGCAACGCTTCCAGCGCGACAAGCGCCTGAAGATGAGCCTTCAGGAAATGCGCGACGAGAACAAGCAATCCGAAGGCTCGCCCGAAATGCGTGCGGCGCGCCGCCAGCGCCAGCGCGAGCTCGCGCGCGGGGGCGTGGCCAAGGCGATGAAGGAGGCGCAGTTCATCATCGTCAACCCGATGCACTTCGCCGTCGCCCTGACCTACGATCCGGCCCGTGCGCCTGCCCCGCTGCTGCTGGCCAAGGGCCGGGGCGAGACCGCGCTCGCCATGCGCGAGATCGCGGCGGAAGAAGGCCTGCCGGTGCTCGAATACCCTCAGCTCGCCCGCGCGGTCTATTTCACCACCCGCCCGAACCAGATGGTGCGCGAGGAGCTCTATGTCGCGCTCGCCTCGCTGGTCGCCTTCGTCATGGCGCTGAAGCGCGGCCAGCGCCCGCGCCGCCCGGTGGTGGAGGTGCCGCAGGGGCTGAGGTTCGACGGGGACGGGAGGCCCGAAAACCATGCTTAAACTTCGCCGCCCGCGCCCGTTATCCGTGCCATGACAACCGCAGGCTCCTCGATCATCTCGGCTCTCGGCGCAGGCAGCGGCGTCGATTTCACCAAGCTGGCGCAGGACATCTCCGCCGCCAGCTTCGCCGCGCAGCGCGACCAGCTGACGGCGCGCAAGACCGCGCTGGAGGCGCAGATCTCCGCCGCCGGGCAGCTGCGCGGATCGCTCACCGAACTGGCGAGCGCGCTGGGCGACCGGATCCGGAACGGCGACCTTTCCCCGCGCGGGACGCTGGCGAATGCCGCGGTCGCCACGGTGAACGTGCTCCCGGGGAGCGCGCCGCGGGGTAATTTCGCGCTCGAGGTGACCGAGCTCGCCGCCGCGCAGACGCTGCTCAGCCGCCCCTTCGCCAGCCGCGACGCGCTGGTGGGCGAGGGCACGCTGACCCTGCGCTTCGGGACGGCGGGTGCGAGCAGCTTCACCCCCGATGCCGCCCGCGCTCCGATCGAGATCACCCTGACCGCGACCGACACCCTCGCGACGCTCGCTACAAAGATCACCCAGGCGACCGGAGGGAGCGTGCAGGCCTATGTCGCCACCGGTACCGGCGGCGCGCAGCTGGTGATGAAGGGGCAGGAGGGCGCGGCGAACGGTTTCGTGATCGAAGCCGCGCTGCCGCCGACCGCGCCGCCCGACCCCGACCCCGCGCCGCCGCTCACCGCGGGCGATCCGCGCTATCTCGCCTGGGCCCCCGCCCCCGGCGACACCCTGCGCACCGGCACTGCGCGCGATGCCGCCTTCCGGCTCGACGGGGTGGCGATGGCGAGCCCCACCAACCGCGTCACCGGCCTGCCCGGGGGCTTTGGGCTGACGCTCACCGGCACCAATCCGGGTGCGCCGACCACCCTGAGTTTCGCGGGCAATTCGGCCGCCGTTTCGCGTGTGATGACCGATCTGGTCGCGGCGCTCAACGAGATCGTCGGGCAGATCAACGATCTCGCCGCGCCGGTCGGGGGCGAGCTGGCAAACGATCCCGGCGCGCGCGAGCTGCGCCGCGATCTGGCGGCGCTTGCCGGGCAGGTGCTGATGCCCTCGGCGACCGGGGGCGCGCCGCGCACGCTCGGCGACCTCGGCCTCGCGCTGAACCGCGACGGCACCTTCCGGCTCGACAGCGCACGGCTCAACCGCACGCTCGAGACCAGCCCCGATGCCGCCGCGGCGATGTTCACCACCGGGGCGACGGGGGTGTTCGCCGCCTTCGACCGGCTGGCGCGCGAAACCGGCCTTTCCGGCGATCCGGGCTCGCTCGGCGGCTCGCAGCGGCGCTTCCAGCGCCAGCTTGAGGCGAGCGACGAGCGCCTCGCCCGGATCGCCGAGCAGCAGGAGGCGCTGCGCGAGCGCCTGACCCGCGAATTCACCGCCTCCGAGCGGCGCGTGGCGGCCTCGCAGTCGACCCTCGCCTTCATCCGCCAGCAGGTCGACATCTGGTCGGCCCGCGAGCGGTAAGGGGGAGGCGCAAGGATGCAGATGCTGGCCCGCAACCCCGCCGCCGCCTATCGCCGCGTCGCGCTCGAGGCGCGGATCGAGGCTTCGAGCGGGGCGGATCTCACGCGGATCTGCCTGGAGGAGTGCGAGGCCGCGATCGCGCAGGCGCATGGCGCGGTCATGCGCGGGTCGTCGGCAGGTCGTGAGCCGCTTATGCGCGCCCAGACGATCATGCTGTGGCTGGCCAAATCGGTCGCGCCCGGGCATCCGCTGGGGGCGAGCCTCAAGGCCTTCTACGGCGGGCTCGCTGCACAGATCGGAGCGCAAATCCTACAGGCGGATGCTGCGGCGCTTCAGAATATCCAAAGCGATATCAGAGATATACTTGAAGCGGCGGGCTAGGCCGCCGGCAATGTTTCACGTGAAACCTGCAAAGTCCCCGATGATCCGCGCCGCATCCGCCGGGTCCTGGAAGGGGTGGAAATGGGTCATGTCCGGCCGGTAGAGGTCGGTCCCCTGCGGCAGCACGTTCGCCAGCTCCGGCCAGGTCGGCGAGCTCTTGAAATCGTTGAGGCTCGTCATCTGCGCGCGCACCACCAGCACCGGGATGTCGACCCGCCGCGCCGCCTCGAGAATGCCGCCGTTGCTGCGGCTCGAGGCATAGACGTTGGCCTCGACCTCGGGGGCGCAGGCGAGTTCCAGACCCTCGCCCGAAGCGGCGGGGACAAGGCCGTGGCGGCAGTAATCCTCGAACACCCGGGGGTCGAACAGGTCATAGGGATCGCGCGCGGCGAAGCGTTCGATCATCGCCTCGGCGGATGGGAAGTCGCGCTTGCGGCGGATCGCGGGGTGAGGGTTGTCGGCGGTGTAGAGCGGCTCGCCCGTGCCGTAGAATTCGGGAGCGAGGATCACCGGATCGAACAGCACGAGGCGGGCGAAGGCCTCCGGGCGGTCGGCGGCGACCTGGAGCAGCGTGTGCGCCCCCATCGAATGCCCGATGCCGACTGCGCCGCTCAACGATGATTGCTCAAGGAATTCAGCGACATCGCTGGCCAGCAGACGCCAATCGGTGATCGGCCCCGCGCGCGACCGCCCATGCCCGCGCAGGTCGAGGGCGTAGACGGGATGCGCCGGGAAGTGCGCGATGATCGTGTCCCAGACCCGGCCGTGAAACCCCGTCGCATGGGCGAAGACGAGCGGCACCCCGCCGCCCTCGGACGCCCATTCGTGGACCGCGAGATCGATGCCGTTGACGGGATGGAGACGGGTGACGGGGGCAGGGCGCGCGGTGGTCATGCCGCCGCACAAGAGCATCGCTCGGTCCAAGTCAATCGCGCGCTTTTGCCAGTTCCGCGCGGCGCGTTCACTCCGCCGGGGCGGGCACGGCGGCGCTCCCGGCCTCGCCGCGGTTGCGGATGAAGCGCAGTGCCTCGGCGAGGCGATCGGGCGCGATCCGGTGGAGCAGGCCGAGGTAGAGCGCGACGCCGACCGGCACCGCGATCGCGAGGGCCGCAAGGTCGGGCGCCCCCGCCAGGCCCCGCAGCACCAGCGCCACCCCCGCCGCCATCGCCAGCGCGGCGGCGAGCGGCGGCAGGATCGCGCGGGCGAGGCCGGCGAGGCTGAAGCCGATCACCGGGCGCGACAGCAGGATCGTCGCCCCGGTCAGCACCGTCATGCCTCCGACCCAGCCCCAGGCGAAGCCCGTGAGGCCCCACCACGATCCGGTGAAGAAGGCGATCGGCATCACCGCGCTGCCGACGATCGTCACCCTCAGCGCGATCCCGGGAAACCCGCGTGCGTTGGTCGCGGGGGAGAACAGGATCTGCAATGTCAGCATCGCCATCGCGCCGGCAAGGATCGGCAGCAGCGGGGCGATTTCGACCCACTTCTCGCCCAGCAGCACCGGCACCAGCACCGGGGCGACCACGGCAAGCCCGGCATAGGCCGGCAGCGCCACCAGCATCACCAGCCGGATCGTGGCGATCAGGGCGGGGGCGATCATGTCCGCCTCTCCCTCGGCCTGCTGGCGCGAATAGGCGGCATAGGCGACCTCGTTGATCGGCGGCACGAACTTGGCGGCGAGCAGCTGCGCGAGGAACAGGCCGGTGGTGTAGACCCCGAGATCGTGCGGATCGAGCACGCGTCCGGCGATCACGATGTCGGCCTGGCTCTGCGCGAACCAGAACAGCTGGGTCGCGGTCATCACCCCGCCGAAGCCCGCGATGTGCCCCGCCCCGCCGAAGCGGAACACCGGGCGGATCGGGGCACCCGCGGCCCATGTCATGCCCACGGCCTCGGTCAGCAGCATCGCCATCGGCGCGGCGACCAGCGTCCACACCCCCCAGTTCGACAAAGCGCCGGTGAGCGCCGTCACCGCGCCGACCACGGCCGCGGCAAGGCGCACCTGCGCCGGGCGGCGGAAGTCCATCCGGCGCGAGAGCATCGCGTGCGGCACGGCGCAGAACGGCACCGCGAGATAGAGCACCGCCTGCACCCGCAAGAGGTCCGCCACCATCGGCTGCTCGAACCACAGTGCCACCAGCGGCGCGGCAAGGAACTGGACCAGCGCCAGCATCCCGTTCAGCAGGATCAGCATCCCCAGGGTCTGGCGCAGCCGCTCCTCGCTGACGGTCTCCTCGCGGATCAGCGCCGAGGCGAGGCCCCAGCCGTTCATCGTGTTGAGGAGGGTCAGCATCACCTGCGCCATCGCGAACAGGCCGTAGTCCTGCGGGGCGAGCAGGCGGATGACGATCAGGGTCGAAGCCCAGGAGACAAGCTGGGTCAGGACCTGACTGCCCGAGCGCCAGATCACCGCGGTGCGCACCTGCGAAGCGAGCGAGGGGCCGGCGGCTGCCGGATCGGCCTCAGCCACGCTTGGCCCCGGTCTGCTCGAGGCTTGCAAGGCGTGAGGGCACCAGCGGTTCGCCCCACAGGCGGGCGAGCATCAGCGCCGCGGTGCGGCTGCGCACGAACAGGAGATCGCTCATGGCATAGCCCTCGGCCGCGCCCATCTCCTCCTTGTAGCCGCTGTCGCCCACCCCGAGATCGAGCACGCGCTGCCCTGCGGCGATGGCGTCCTCCATCGAGCGGTAATTGGCGAGCTTGCCGATGTTGAACCGCTTCATGTCCTCGACATAGCTGCTGGCGATGCCATAGCGCACCGGTCCGTCGTCGAGGTCGAAGCAGAAGGTGATCGGGCGGTCGTTCAGCATCAGGATCGCGGCCGAGAGATTTTCGGCGATCACGGGATCGCGCAGGGCATCCTGCCACTGGGCGCGCTGCGCGGGGGTCATGAACTTCGCGCCGCGCCCGTCGGTGGTGCGGGCGATCCAGCCTTCGGCCTCGATCCGGCCCATGTCCTCGAGCGCCGCCTCGCTCCACCCGCTACCGCGGACGTGGTGCCAGCGCAGCTTGCCGAGCTCCTCGAGCTTGCGCCACGCGGCGCGCAGCTTCTTGCCGACCGAGGGGCGGGGCCAGCCGTTCGCTTTCGCCGCTTCCAGATCGACCAGCCAGCTGATGCCGGCGGGGCGGGCGAGGATCGTCCAGTTGGCGAGGTGCGCCGCCTCGATCACCCGCGCGATTGTCGGATCGCAGGTACGCGCCGGGCCGATGCGCCATACCGGACCGAGGCCGTAGGAGGCCGCATGGCCGAGCGCGTGGGCGAGATCGGAGACGCCGCAGCCGGGCGCGATCAGGGGCGAGCGCAGCGGCCAGTAGCTCCCGGGCACCTTGCGCGCGCCCGCCACCTGCGGGCCGAAGGCAACGGTCGGAATCGCGGCGAGCGGCGCGCCGTTGGCGCCGCGCAGCACGAGGGTGCGGCCCTTGTCCGCCTGCCCCGCGCCATACCAAGCCGCGCGCAGGAAGCCGTGGCCCGAGAGGTTGCACGCCGCCAGCGCGTCGATCTCGGGGCAGAAGCCCTCGACCGCCGCGACCGTCAGGTGATCGGCTGCAATCCTGCTCTCGTACATTCCTCACCTGCCTCGCCCGCGGGCGTCAGGCGAAGGCCATAGCAAGGGGGCGTAACCACCCGGTTAACCACGGGCTTCGCCCGAGCGGGCGCGGCAGGGCTCAGAAGACGACGACGGAGCGGATCGACTTGCCTTCGTGCATCAGGTCGAAGGCGGTGTTGATTTCCTCGAGGCCCATGACGTGGGTGATCATCGGGTCGATCTCGATCTTGCCGGTCATGTACATGTCGACGATCTTGGGCACGTCGGTGCGACCCTTGGCCCCGCCGAACGCGGTGCCGCGCCAGTTGCGCCCGGTGACGAGCTGGAACGGGCGGGTGGCGATCTCCTTGCCGGCTTCGGCCACCCCGATGATGACGCTGGTGCCCCAGCCGCGGTGGCAGGCTTCGAGCGCGGTGCGCATCACTTCCGTGTTGCCGGTGGCATCGAAGGTGTAGTCCGCGCCGCCGTCGGTCATCTCGACCACCTTCGCCACGATCTCCTCGCGGCTCATTCCCCGGCTGTTGAGGAAGTGGGTCATTCCGAAGCGCCTGCCCCATTCCTCGCGCGCCGGATTGATGTCGACGCCGACGATCAGGTTCGCGCCCGCCAGCCGCGCGCCCTGGATGACGTTGAGGCCGATCCCGCCGAGGCCGAACACCACGACATTGTCGCCGACCTGCACCTTGGCCGTGTTGGTCACCGCGCCCACGCCCGTCGTCACCCCGCAGCCGATGTAGCAGGCGGACTGGAAGGGCGCGTCCTCGCGGATCTTCGCCACCGCGATCTCGGGCAACACGGTGAAGTTCGAGAAGGTCGAGCAGCCCATGTAGTGGTAGATCGGCTGGCCCTTGTAGCTGAAGCGGGTGGTGCCGTCGGGCATCAGGCCCTTGCCCTGTGTGGCGCGGATCGCGGTGCACAGGTTTGTCTTGCCCGAGAGGCAGCTTTTGCACTGGCGGCATTCGGGCGTGTAGAGCGGAATGACGTGATCGCCCGGCTTCACGCTCGTCACACCCGCGCCGACTTCGCGCACGATCCCGGCGCCTTCGTGGCCGAGCACGCTGGGGAAGATCCCCTCGCTGTCGAAGCCGTCCAGCGTGTACGCATCGGTGTGGCAGATGCCGGTCGCCATGATCTCCACCAGCACCTCGCCGGCCTTCGGGCCTTCGAGATCGAGCTCGACGATCTCGAGCGGCTGCTTGGCGGCGAAGGCAACGGCGGCGCGGGTCTTCATGGGGCGGGTCTCCTCGTGAACCCGCCTATTCCCGCAGCTTCGCAGCTTGGCAAGCGTCAACGTGCCTTGGGCACCGCCTCGTGATCGTAGGGGCAATGGCGGCAACCCGATCCGCAGCACTTGCCGCACTTCAGGTGCGCAAGGCGTGTGAAGACGGTGTAGCCGGTTTCGGGATCGCAATAGGTCGCTTCCCCGCGGGCGCAGGCGGCTTCGTGCAGGGCATGCCATTCGGGCTGCGTCATGGTCGCATCCGATAGGGCCAAAGTGTCCGCGATGCCATGCACGACATAAAATTGCCGCCCGGCGCACCATACCCGCTTGCGCGCTTGCCGGATTTGCGCTCTCTCACGCGCCTGCAATTCTTGCCGGAGACCGCTCTTGCGCCTCGTTCTGTTGCTTGCCGCCCTGTTTCTCGCCGTTCCCGCCCACGCCCAGGGCGTGCAGCAGACCAAGGGGGGCTTCGAGGACAAGTTCCGCCAGCTCGACGAGGTGCTGCCCGATCCCAACACCTACCGCAACGCCAGCGGCGCGCCGGGGCACGAATACTGGCAGCAGAAGGTCGATTACAAGATCACCGCCGAGCTTGACGAGACCAAGCGCCGCCTGACCGCGCGCGCCACGGTGCGCTACACCAACAATTCGCCCGACGCCCTGCCGTGGCTGTGGATGCAGCTCGACCAGAACATCTTCAAGCGCGATTCGATGGCCGAGCTGACCGACGTGTTCGGCGGCGCGGGCCGGCGCGGGCCGAAGGTCGCGCTGGGTTCCGGCAACGAGCCGACCAAGCTTTCGATGGACGAGCTGCGCCGCCAGCAGTCGATGGCCGACAACGACTACGGCTACGATATCGGCGCGGTGACCACGATGGCGGGCACGAAGCTGCCGCACACCATCGTCGGCACCCTCATGCGCATCGACCTGCCCGAGCCGCTCGCGCCGGGCCAGACCACCGAGTTCGTCATCGAGTGGGCCTTCAACATCGTCGAGGAAGACGCGGTCGTCGCGCGCTCGGGCTACGAGCACTTCCCCGACGATCCGAGGAAGGGCGGCAACGACATCTTCCTGATGGCCCAGTGGTTCCCGCGCATGGTGGTTTATTCGGACTACGAAGGCTGGCACAACAAGGAGTTCCTCGGCCGCGGCGAGTTCACGCTCGAATTCGGCGATTACGAGGTCGAGATGACCGTGCCCGACGATCACATCGTCGCTTCCACCGGCACGCTCCAGAACCCGGAAACCGTGCTCACCGCCGCCCAGCGCCAGCGGCTCGAGACCGCGAAGAACGCCTCGGCGCCCGTCTTCGTCGTCACCCCGCAGGAAGCCGCCGCCGCCGAGGCCGGCAATCCCCGCGGCAAGAAGACCTGGAAATTCGCCGCCACCAACGTGCGCGACTTCGCCTGGGCCTCGAGCCGCAAGTTCATGTGGGACGCGCAAGGGGTGAAGCAGCCCGGCGCCGAGCACGAGACCGTGCTCGCCATGAGCTTCTGGCCCAAGGAGGGCGGGGACCTGTGGCGCAAGTATTCGACCGCAGCGGTGGTGCACACCCTGAAGGTCTATTCGCGCTTCAGCTTCGACTATCCCTATCCCACCGCGCAGTCCGTGAACGGGCCGGTCGGCGGGATGGAATATCCGATGATCACCTTCAACGGGCCGCGCACCACCCTCAACAAGGACGGCAGCCGCACCTATTCGCTGGCCGAGAAGATGTTCCTCGTCGGCGTGGTGATCCACGAGATCGGGCACATCTACTTCCCGATGACGGTGAACTCGGACGAGCGCCAGTGGACCTGGATGGACGAGGGGATCAACTCGTTCCTCGATTCGGTCGCGGGCTACGAGTGGGATCCGAACATGCCCTGGACCCGCAGCCTCGCGCGTGACCTCGTGCCCTACATGGTCTCGAACAACCAGCAGCCGATCATGACCCAGTCGGATTCGATCACCGACCTCGGCTCGAACGCCTATGGCAAGCCGTCGGCCGCCTATCACGTGCTGCGCGACACGGTGATCGGTCGCGAGCGGTTCGATTTCGCGCTCAAGGAATATGCGCGCCGCTGGAAGTTCAAGCGTCCGACCCCGGCGGACTTCTTCCGCACCATCGAGGAAGCCTCGGGCACCGATCTCGACTGGTTCTGGCGCGGCTGGTTCTACACCACCGATCACGTCGATATCAGCCTCGATTCGATCTACCGGCTGAAGATGGACAGCAAGAACCCCGACATCGACCTGCCGCGCCGCCGTCAGGAAAGGGCCGAGGAGCCGACGCCGGTCGGCATCGGGCTGAACAAGGAACAGGGGCTGCCGATCTGGGTGATGGAGAACCCGGGCGTCACCGACTTCTACGACAAGAACGACGAATTCACCGTCACGCCCAAGGACCGGAAGGGCTACACCGATTTCCTCGAAGGCCTCGCCCCGTGGGAACGCGCCGCCTTCGATCGGGCGGTGAAGGAGGATGCGAACTACTACGTCCTCAACTTCACCAACAAGGGCGGCCTCGTGATGCCGATCATCCTCGGCCTCACCTTCAAGGACGGATCGAAGCAGAAGCTCAACATCCCGGCCGAGATCTGGCGCCGCAATTCCAAGGAAGTGGCCAAGCTGCTGGTCTTCCCGAAGAACAAGGAGCTGGTCGAGGTGATGGTCGATCCCGACTGGGAGACCGGCGATGCCAACCTCGAGGACAACCACTACCCGCGCCGCATCATCCCGAGCCGGATCGAGGCCTTCAAGGACGAAGCGTCGAAGTCGCGGGTCAGCCGCGATCTGATGGGCGAGGCGGCGGGCGCCGAGCCGGTCAAGAACCGCAAGTGATGCTGCGCCGGCTGCTGCTGCTGGCCGCACTGGTGCTGGCCCCGCTCGCGGGCGGGGCGGCGCTGGCGCACCAGCAGAAGATCGCGATCAGCACCATCGCCCAGAACGCGCGCAGCGGCGCGATCGAGATCGCACACCAGGTGCCGGTCCACGATGCGGAACACGCGCTGAGAGCGCAGGGGGCCAAGAGCGCCGACATCATCGGCTCGGAAAAGAGCCGCGAGGCCTTCGCCCGCTATGTGACGCGACGGTTCCTGCTGCAGGTCGACGGCAAGGTGGTCGAGCCCGCCTATGTCGGCAGCGAGATCACGGGCGGCAGCCTGTGGGTCTATCAGGAGGTGCCGGCACCCTCAGGCGGGCAGGCGGTGCTGCGGTTCAATTCGCAGATCCTCACCGATGTCTGGGCGCGGCAGGAAAACCGGGTCAACATCGGCGGCGGGACCAAGGTCAACACCTTCATCTTCAGGGCCGGTTCGGTCCCGGCCGATGCCCCGCTGACGCCCTAGCCTAGGCGCTGCGCCGAACGGCGATGTCGGGCGCGGCGAAACGGTTTTGCAGGTCCGCCAGCAGCGCCGGGCGGCCGTAGCGATAGCCCTGAACGTGGCGGCAGCCGATGGCGCGCAGGAAGGTCTCCTGCTCCTCGGTCTCGACGCCTTCCACCACCACGCGCAGGCCCAGCGAATGGCCCATCTGCACGATCGCCTGGATGATGAGGCGCGACTGGTGATCCTCGCGGATCGCGGCGATGAAGTCGCGGTCGATCTTGACCTTGTGGATCGGGAAGGCGCGCAGGTGCGTGAGCGAGGAAAAGCCCGTGCCGAAGTCGTCGAGGCAGATGGTGAAGCCGCATTCGTCCAGCATCGCCAGCGAGGCGCGCAGATTGCCGCCGGCGTCGAGGAGCATGGTCTCGGTCACCTCGATGGTGATGTTGTGCGGCCCCAGCGGGCTGTCGTCGATCACCTCGATCAGGTGGCGCACGAAGTCGCCCTGCCTGAGATCGGCGTCGGACAGGTTGATCCCGACCCGCGTTTCGGGCCCGAACAACTCGAGGATCGCCGGCCCGTCGGCCACGATCTGGTCGAGCATCACCCGGCTGACCCGGCGCGAGAGTTCCGGATCGAGCAGCGCGGAGAAGACATCGCTCGCCGCGAGCAGCGTGCCCTCGGCATCGCGCAGCCGCAGCAGTGCCTCGACCGAGACGACCCTGCCGGTCGCGAGTTCGATGATGGGCTGGTAGGCTGCCAGCGCTCGGCCGGCGTTGAGCGCGCTGCGCAGCCGGGCAACGGCCTTCTGGCGTTCGTTCTGGCGGGCCTCGATCTGCTCGTCCCAGCACACCACCGACCCGCGCCCCTCCTCCTTGCCGCGATAGAGCGCAAGGTCGGCGCGGCGCATGATCTCCTCGCTGCTGGCGGCGCTGTCCATCCGCGCCACCCCGCAGGTCGCGCCGATCCGGATCTGGCTGTTGCCGAGCGGCGGCATCTCCCCGAGTTCCGCGAGCAGTTCGTCGAGAAAGCCGGTCACCTCCGCCAGCGTCATGGCCGGGGGGAAGAGCATCGCGAATTCGTCCCCGCCCCAGCGCGCCAGGAACACGCCTGCGGCGGTGCGCATCTGCAACTGTGCGGAGATTGCTTCCAGCACCCGGTCGCCGACGAGGTGGCCGAGCGTGTCGTTGACGTCCTTGAACCCGTCGAGATCGAGCAGCGCGATGGCGACAGGCGCGCTCTCGACGTGCTGCATCGCCTCGGCCAGCCGCCGGTCGAAGGTCGCGCGGTTGTAGAGCCCGGTCAGCCGGTCGCGCTCGGCAGCGCGCTTGAGGGCAACATTGCGCAGGTGCTCCTCGGTGCAATCGAGGATGATCCCGGCGACGCAGTCGGGCTGTCCGTCGACATCTATGCGTTCGCCGACCACGCGGATGCGGCGCCGCTCTCCGTCGCGGCGGTGGATCGTGGTTTCGAACATGAACGGCTTGCCGCCCTCGATCGTGTCGTCGATCGCCTTGCTGACCATCGTCCGGTCATCGGGCTGGTAGAGCTGCACGACGTCGCGCACATCGATCGAATGGCCCGGCTCCAGCCCGGTGATGACATAGACCTGATCCGACCAGTGCAGCTGGCGGGTGGCCAGATCGACCCACCAGCTCCCGACATTCACCGCGCGTTCGGCCTGGCGGAAGATCTGGCTGGTCTGGCGCAGGGCCGCATTGGCGGTGCTGAGCGCACGGGTGCGGGCGTGGAGCGCGATCGACTGTTCGGCGAGTTCGGCAAGCATCGCCAGCGGCGCGATCTGTTCCGGGCGGAAAGCGTCAGGTTCGGGCGAGATGCAGCACAAGGCGCCCAGCAGAACGCCCTCGTCCGTGCGAATCGGCACGCCGAGATACGAGCGGATGAAGGGGGCCCCGGTAACCAGCGCATTGTCCCGGAGGCGCGGATCGGTGCGCGCATCGGCGATCAGCATCGGCTGTTCGCTCTGGATGCAGACCGCGCAGAACGAATCGCCGATCGGGGTTTCCAAGAGGTCGGTGCCCGTGCGCCCGAGGAACCACTGGCGGTCCTGCTCCACAACCGATAGCAGCGCGATCGGGCAGCCGAGCATGGTGCTGGCGAGCAGGGTAATGCGCGAGAACAGGTCGCGATCGGGAATCGCCTCGAGTCCGAGATTGCGGATGGCATCGAGGCGTAGCAGGTCTTTCACGCCCGCGGCTGTGCCTTACAAGCTCTTAAGAAAACGTGCCCCGGCAGGCGCGTATTGCCGCAAGTCCGACGCCCTTGGGAGGGCGCGCCGCGTCAGCCGGCGGGCGGGATCGGCGGTGTCGTCCAGAACAGCGCCACTTCCTCGCCATATCCGGTCATCTCGTAGCGGGTCAGCGCGATCGGCAGCCGGCCTGCGGCGAGGAAGGCATCGTGGAACTCCCGCAAGCGGAAGGCCTCGCCGAGCTGCGCTGCGCGGTCGGCGAGCAGGGCGTCCATCTGGAGCTTGCCGATGGTATAGGCGACCCCGTAGCCCGGCGGGCGGCGCAGGTAGATCTCGGCATCGACCCGCGCCACGTCCTCGTCGAGCCAGGGGGTGCGCGCGCGCATCGCCGCGACCGCCTCGGCGACGGTCATGCGGTTGTGCTGCATGCCGATGTCGGCCGGCACGCGGGCGGCGCGGAAGATGCCGAAGAGCTGCATGAACTCGTCGGCGCGCGGGGTGTGACGGGTGCCGCCCGCGAGCATCATCGCTTCCTCGAGATAGGTCGCCCAGCCCTCGGCCCGCCCGCCGTCGCTGTAGCTGCCGCGGATCGGGCGCGTGTCGCGCGCCGCCAGAACGGCATCGAAACGGTGGCCCGGTATCACCGCATGGAGGTGATCGGGGATCGGATCGCGGAACTGGATCTGCTCCCAGAAATTGGGGCCGCCAGGCCGCTCGAAATAGGGTGTGTTGGTGCCGAGCTCGCCGACGTAATCGGGGATGGTGACGATTTCCTCCTCGGTGAGGAAGCGGCGCACGGCGGCGTCGGTCGCCTTGATCTTTTCGGCCTGCTCGGCGGCGCTGCGCGACAGGGTGAGCTGCGGAAGGTCACGATTGCGATGGCGCAGCAGGGCGAGCGCGGCGGTCATGCGCTCGTGCTCGCGCTCAGCGAGGGTGAGCATCTCGGCGGCGGTCAGCGGGATCATTCGGACATGGCGGATATACCAGTCGTAGCGTTCCGCCCCGACCCCGCCGGGGGCGGTCATGCGCGGCCGTTCGGCCCGCAGCCAGTCGCGAAAGGCGATCACCGCTGCCCGCGCGGCCTCGACATCGGCGACGAGATCGGGGCGCGAGGCGCGGCTGCGCGCCAGCAGGTCGTCATACCAGCCGATGATCCCGGCCGGCGGGACCGCGCGATAGGGGTGGTAGTGGTTCACCCCGTCGCTGTTCTCGAGATTGTGGATCGCAAGATCGGCGAAATCGCCCGCCACCTCGGTCAGATTCTGCCGCCCCGAGGCGAGCATCGGCGCCACCATCGCAAGCCGCGCGCGCAGCTTGGCGATGTCGGCCTCGCTCCCCGTCACCTCGCTGAAGGCGACCCCCATCAACGGATCGAGGTAGAAGCCCGGGTCGCGCTTCCAAGGGCGCAGCACCTCGAGGTTGAAGCGGTAGCCGTTGAGGATCGACTTGACGGCGAGGTAATCGACCTGTCCGGCGCGCGACCATGTCTTGACCGGCAGGGCGGCGAGCCGCGTCTCGAAGGCCTCCAGCCCCGCCAGCTTGCGGGCCATCAGGTCATCGGCATAGACCTCGCCCACCCGTGCGCCGGAGTCCATCACCACCCCTGCGGTGAAGCCGGGGAGCATGTAGTGGCGCAGGTCCTCGTGCAGCGCGAGCAGCGCGTCGTATCCGGCATCCGCTTCCTCGGCGCGGACGGCGCCCGCCCAGAACAGCGCGAAGCCCAGAAACGCCAGGAACCACCGCATAACCCCTCCCCCGCAAACCGCTTGCGATGATGGAGCAGAATGCGCGCTTATCCAAGAGGGTGCCGGAGAGCGCACGACGTCGCGCCTGTCACGGCCCCGGGGGACCGTGCGGCGGGACGATGGCTTGTCCGGATTGAAATGGTGCGGTCGAGAAGACTCGAACTTCCACGGGCTTTCGCCCACAACGACCTCAACGTTGCGCGTCTACCAGTTCCGCCACGACCGCACTCGGGGTTTGCCGGGGCAGCCAAAGCGCTGGCCCCGCGGTAGGAGCGCGCCCCTAGCAAGGGGTTTGCAGCCGCGCAAGCTCTTTGACGCAGACTTTCTCGCGCGTCCTAGCGCGGCGCCCAGCCGAGGGCCGCACCGGCGGCGCCGGGGGGGATGTTGGCGATCGCCTCGGTCACGGTCACGGTCTCGCCCGGGGCGAGGCGGCGCTGGGAGGGCACCACCACCCAGTCGCCGATATTGCGTTCGCGCCGGTCGCTGAACACCACCAGCACGTTGGGCACATCGAGGCTCTCGCTCGCGGTGTTGGTGATGGTGCCGCGCACGCGGAAGATCACCTCGCCGTTTTCGAGCGGTTCGCGGCGCTGGTCGGCCGCGGGGAAATTGAGCTCGAGCCCCGGGCGCCCGACGCCGAAGGTCGGCCGCTCGAGCGGCAGCCATTCGGGCAGGCCGTAATAGTTGACCGCGACCGCCGTGCCGGTCGCCAGTGCGGCGAACAGGGCGGCGGCAAGCGTCCACATCCTCAGCGTGTTACGCGGGCGGGTGAAGGGCGCGCGGTAATCGAACTGCGAACCCTCGCCGCCATCCGCCTCCTCGCCATAGCCCTCGTCATCGTCGAACGGCGGGTCGGGGATGGTCTCGCCGGGCGTGGCCGGGTCGGGGAAGGAGGGGGTCTCGGCAAAGGTCGGCGCCGATGTCGGCGGCGGAGGAGGCGGGGGCGGTGGGGGTGCCGGCTCCTGCTGGGCGGCGCGACCATGACGCAGGGCCCGCACGGCCAGCGATGCACTTTCGGGCGTATAGCTCGGCGCGCCGGGCTCCGCCGGCGTGCGCCAGTGGCTTACCGAGGGCCCGTCACTTTCGGCTTCGGGTGCCGGGGCGGACGTGGGCGGAGACGGCGGTGGCGGCGGCGGGGCGACCGGTGCGGGTCGGGGCGCGACAGTGGCGGCGGGCTGGGGAGCCGGCCGGGATGGTTCGGGTTCCGACCGGGGTGCGGGCGCGGGTGGAGGCGCGGGTTGCGGCTCGGGCGCAGGCGTGGCCGCCGTCTCGAGCGGCTCCTGGAACCAGCTGTGCTTGCACTTGGCGCAGCGCACGGTGCGCCCCTCGCTGCCGATGGCAGCATCGGGCACCGCGTAGCGGGTGCCGCAGGCTGGGCAGGCGATGATCATGTCACACTCGGTGATAGTCCACAGGCCTGCGCAAACAAGAGGAAGCACCCTCGGGGCCCCCATTTACCCGCTGTTTTCCACATTGCGGGGCGTAAATCGGGCATTCCGGACCCCTCCCGGCGATCACCGGCTTTCCCGCCGCGCGCCCCCCTGATAGGTGCGCGGCATGAGCGAGACCCTCGACGGCCACGTGAAATTCGACAATGTCGGGCTGCGCTACGGCACCGAGCCCGAGGTGCTGAGCAATCTCAGCTTCACGCTCTATCCCGGCAGCTTCTACTTCCTCACCGGCGCGAGCGGGGCGGGCAAGACCAGCCTGCTCAAGATGCTCTACCTCGCCCAGCGGCCCTCGCGCGGGGCGATCCGGATGTTCGGGCAGGATCTCGTCACCATGCCGCAGAGCCGCCTGCCGGAGCTGCGCCGCCGCCTCGGGGTGGTGTTCCAGAACTTCCGCCTCGTCCCCTACCTCACCGCCTTCGACAATGTCGCCCTGCCGCTGCGCCTCGCGGGGACGGACGAGAAGAAGGTGGTGAAGGCGGTCGGCGACATGCTCGACTGGGTGGGCCTCGCGCACCGCGCCCATGCCGTGCCGCCGACCATGTCGGGCGGGGAGCAGCAGCGCGTTGCCATCGCCCGCGCGGTGATCGCCCGGCCGAAGATGCTGATCGCCGACGAGCCGACCGGCAACGTCGACCCCGACATGGCACTGAAGCTGCTGCGGCTGTTCGAGGCACTCAACAACCGTGTCGGCACAACCGTGGTGGTGGCGACCCACGATGTGCACCTGCTTAAGAAGGTGCCGGATTCGCTCATCATGCGGCTGCACAAGGGGCAGCTGTCCGACCCGACGGGAGCGCTGCGCTATCCGCCGCGCCCGTCCGCGCCTGCCGGGGGCGGCGCGCCGTGAGCACGCTGCCGCCCCTGTCCGCCGCGCCCGAGGAACCGGCCGAGGATGCGCCCCCCGCGCGCCCTACCGGCCGCGCGGCGGCGCGGCTGCTGCCTCCGACCCGGCTGACCGGGCCGATCCCCTGGGTGATCGCGATCCTGATCGCGCTGGTGGTGATCGCCGCGGCGGGCGGGCTCGCCCTTCGCAACCTCGCCACCGCTGCGAGCGCGGGCCTGTCGAGCGCGGTGAGCGTGCAGGTGATCGAGCCCAACCCCGATCTGCGCCCTGCGCGGGGGCAGGCGGCGGTCGCGGTGCTGACCGGGATCGAGGGCGTGAGAGCGGTGCGGCTGGTGCCCGAGGCGGAACTGGTCGCGATGCTTGAACCCTGGCTCGGCCCGGGCGCGGGCGAGGGCGATGTGCCGATCCCGGCGCTGATCGACGTGGATCTCGCCGGCAAGGCGGGTCCGGCCGAGATCGCCCGGATCGAGGCGGCCCTGACCGCGCAGGTGCCTGGCGCGCGGGTCGATGCTCAGGGTGATTTCCTGCGCCCCGTGAACGATGCCCTCGCCGCGCTGCAATGGCTGGCGCTGGGCCTCATCGCGCTGGTCGCGCTGGCGACTGCGGCGGCGGTGTGGCTGGCGGCGCGCAATGCCTTTGCCGCCGCGCGCGACACGGTCGAGATCATGCACCTGCTGGGCGCGAGCCAGAGCCAGATCAGCGCGGTGTTCCTGCGCGATGTGCTGCGCGAGGCGGCGGCAGGCGCGCTGCTCGGCACGGGGCTGGGGGTGGCGGCGGTTTGGCTGCTCGGCCAGCAGTTCGCCGCACTCGGCAGCGGCATGGTGAGCGGCGGCGGGCTGATGCTGGCGGACTGGCTGGCGATCGCCGCGATCCCGCTCGCGGGCGTGCTGCTCGCACTGGTGACGGCCCGCATCACCATTGCGCTCGCCCTCAAGGACATGCTTTAGGCGCGTGACGATGATCCGGCGTGCCCTTTCCCTGTTGTTTCTCGCCTGGGCGATCGGCTTCCTGTGGTTCGTGGTGGCCCTGCCCAAGCCGTCCGACGGCGTGACGACCGATGCGGTGATCGTCCCCACCGGCGGCCCCGGGCGGATCGCGCGCGGCCTCGCGGTGCTCGAACAGGGGCTGGCGGGCAAGTTGCTGGTCAGCGGGGTCGATCCCGAGGTGCGGCCGCAGGAATTCGCCGCCCAGTTCGGCGTTTCCCCGCGGCAGATGGCCTGCTGCGTGACGCTCGGCTTCGCGGCGGTCGACACCCGCTCCAACGCCGCCGAGACCGCCAAGTGGGTGGCGCAGAACGAGGTGCGGTCCCTGCGGCTGGTGACGACCGACTGGCACATGCGCCGCGCCGCGGGCGAGCTTGACCGGACGCTGCCCGAACATGTCACCGTGATCCGCGACGCGGTGCCCTCGCAGCCCGATCTCGGCACGCTGTTCCTCGAATATCACAAGCTGATCGCGAGCCGCGCGGCGGGTCTGGCCGACCTTTGAGCTGGCTCATCGCCGCGCTGCGCTCGCTCGCCTTCTACGTGCTGTTCTATGGCGGCAGCGTGCTGCTGGTGACCGCCTCGGTGGTGGCGGTGACGGCAAAGCCCGGCTGGCTGCGCGGCATCGTCGGGCGCTGGGGGCGCTGGCACCTGTGGTGCGTCGAGAAGGTGCTCGGCATCAAGGTGGTGCTCGAGGGGACCTTGCCCGAAGGCCCGGTGCTGATCGCGGTCAAGCACGAGGCGTTCTTCGAGGCGATCGACACCCCGCGCCTGTTCGCCTTCCCCGCCGTCTTCGCCAAGCAGGAACTGTTCCGCATCCCGGGCTGGGGCTATTCCGCGCTGGTTTACGGCCTCATCCCGGTGGCGCGGGAAGAGGGCGCCAAGACCCTGCGGCAGATGCTGGCGACCGCGAAGGAGCGGGTTGAACAGGGCCGCCCGCTGGTGATCTTCCCCGAAGGCACCCGCGTCCCCGTCGGTACCCGTCCGCCGCTCCAGGCAGGGTTCGCCGGGCTCTACAAGCTGCTCAGGCTGCCGGTGGTGCCGATCGCGGTCGACAGCGGCAGGCTCTACCACGCGGTCGTCAAGCGCCCGGGGCGGATCACTTACAAGGTCGGCGAGACCATCCCCGCGGGCCTTCCGCGCGAGGAGGTCGAGGCGCGGGTGCACGCGGCGATCAACGCGCTTAACGGCTAGAGGCGGGGCGGGCGGACAGGCGGACGGTCAGCGCGCGGAAGCCGACGTGCCGCACGAGCGCGCCGAAATGCTCCTCGCCGCGCACCTGCGAGACGATGGCAATGTCGGCGGTCTGTTCGGCCAGCTGCCGGATCAGCGCGCGCAGGATCGCGCGGGCCTGCGCCGCGCCGAGGCAATTGTGGTGCCCGCTGCCGAAGCCGAGATGCGGGTTGGGCATCCGGTCGAGCCGGATTTCCTCCGGCGCATCGAACACGGTCTCGTCGAAATTGGCCGAGGCCCAGCACAGCGAGACCCGCGTATCGGCGGCGACGGCATGGGGGCCGACGGTCGTGGGCCGCGGGCACACGCGCCCGATATGAGTGAGCGGCGAGGTGTAGCGGACGAATTCCTCCACCGCCGCCGCGATCCGCCGGGGCTCGGCGCGCAAGCGTTCGAGCGCCGCGCGATTGCTCGCGAAGTAGGCGATGATCTCGGCGATCGCGGTGATCACCGTGTCGCGCCCGCCGGCGAAGGTGAGGTTGGCGATGCCGGCCATCTCGTCCTCGGTGAGCGGGCGGCCGTCGAGGCGCATGCGCGTCATCGCCCCGAACAGATCCGCGCCCGGCGCGGCGCGCGCGGCGGCGATCCGCTCGCGGATGTAGCGGTCGAGCACCGAGCCCTTGGCGGCGCTGTCCGGCCCGTCGTGGAAGACGTGGACGCCCCAGCCGATCCATTCCTTCGCCGCGCTTTCGGGCATGCCGATGAGGTGGGTGAGGGCGGTCGACTGGAGCGGCAGGGCGAAACCGCGCACGATCTCGACCTCGCCCGCCCCCACCAGCGGCGCGAGCAGGCGGGCGACGAGGTCTTCGATCCGGGCCGCGTATTCCGGCGCGGCGGGGCGCATGAAGATCGGCTTCAACAGATCGCGCGCCGCCTTGTGCAGCGGGGGATCGGCCTCGATCGGCAATTGCCTGACGCTGCGCACCCGGGTCTCTTCCGGGATCGGCACCCGGCAGGGCGCGTCGGAGCTGAAGGTCTGCCATTCCTTCGCCGCCCGGCGCACCGCGCGGTGGCCGAGGATCATCGGGATCGGCTCGCCGTCGAATTGGGCAAGCAGCACGCCCTCGCCCCGGCGCGCGGCGGCGAAGGGGTCGCGCTCCGCCGGGTCGGTCGCGGTAGGCAGCGGGGCGGGGTCGGGCAACGTGGTCACGCCCGCTCTGTGCGCGAAGCCGCCCCGCTTGTAAAACGTGATCCGCGCCGCGAGAGGTGCCGTGCCGGTCCATCATCGCACCAGGCGAGATCAGGGTACGGCGCATCGCGCTCCGCTTCGCGGCGCCCTAGAGCCGGGCGCAGCCCACCGCGCGATCACTCTCCGTGTTCGCGTCCGAAATCGGGGCGGCGATCGTCCTGCCCCTGCTCGATCACCGCACGGCGGATCGCGCGGGTGCGGGTGAAGAGGTCGAACAGCGCCTCGCCATCCGCCGATCGGATCGCGCGCTGCATCGCGGTGAGGTCCTCGACGAAGCGCCCGAGCATCTCCAGCACCGCGCCCTTGTTGCTGAGGAAGACGTCGCGCCACATCACCGGATCGGAGGCGGCGATGCGGGTGAAATCGCGGAAGCCCCCGGCGGAATACTTGATCACCTCGCTCTGGGTCACCTCTTCGAGATCGCTGGCGGTCCCGACGATGGTGTAGGCGATGAGGTGCGGGATGTGGCTGGTGACCGCGAGCACGAGGTCGTGGTGCGCCGCGTCCATGATCTCGACCTTGGAGCCGAGCGCGGTCCAGAAGTCCGACAGCGCCGCGACCGCTGCCGGGTCGGCGCCTTCGGGCGGGGTGAGGATGCACCAGCGCCCTGCGAACAGCGTGGCGAAGCCTGCGTCCGGCCCGCTCTGCTCGGTCCCGGCGACGGGGTGGGCGGGGATCACGCAGGCGCCCGGCAGCGCCTCGGCCAGCGCGCTTGCCACCGCCGCCTTGGACGAGCCGACGTCGCTGACGATCGCGTGGGGCGCGAGACCCGGCGCGATCGCCCGCGCGGCATCGCCCATCGCGCCGACGGGGACGCAGAGGATCACGAGGTCGGCACCGGCGACGGCGGCTTCCGCCGTCTCGCAGACCGTGCCCACCAGTCCGCGCTCGGTCGCCCTTGCGCGCACGGCCGGGTCGCGGTCCCAACCGGTGGTGACGATCCCGGGGCTGCGCGCCTTCGCCGCCAGCCCGATCGAGCCGCCGAGCAGGCCGAGGCCGATGATCGCGACCCGCGCGATGCTCATGCCGTCTCTCCGCACAGCCGGCGCAGCGTGGCGATGACGTCGGTGGTTGCTTGCGTCGTGCCGATGGTGATGCGCAGGGCGTTCGGCAAACCCTGGCTTGGCAGGTGGCGCACGGCGTATCCGGCGTCGGACAGCGCCTCGAGCGCCTGTGCGGCCGTCACGTCGCCGTCGAAATGGACGAGCAGGAAGTTGGCCTCGCTCGGCGGTGCCGAGATCCCGTGATTGCCGAGCATCGCGATGGCGTCGGCCAGTCGTTGCCGCTCCGTCGCGTTGTGGTTGCGGCTGCGTGCGACGAAAGCCTGGTCGCCCAGCGCCGCCAGTGCGGCCTTCTGCCCGCTCACCGAGACGTTGAACGCGCCCCTCAGGCGGTTGACGAGATCGATCAGGTGCGCCGAACCGGTGACCCAGCCGACCCGCTCGGCGGCGAGGCCGTAGGCCTTGGAGAAGGTGCGGCTGACCAGCACGTTCTCGTGCGCTGCGGCGAGGGCAAAGGCCTGGGTCTGGAAGGCCGGGTCGACATATTCGCCATAGGCCTCGTCGATAACCAGCAGCACATCGCCGGGCAGGCCGGCGTGGAGGCGGGCCACCTCGGCGGGCGGCAGGAAGGTCCCTACGGGATTGTTCGGGTTGTCGAGCAGTACCACGCGGGTGTGCTCGGTGACGGCGGCGAGGAGGTTGTCGACGCTCGCGCCAAAACCCTCGGGCTCGGCGAAGACGGGGGTTGCGCCGACCTTCTGCGCGAGCAGCGGATAGAGCGAGAAGGAGTAGCGCGACATGAGCACTTCGTCGCCCGGCCCGGCCAGCGCCTGGACCGCGCAGTGGAGCAGCTCGCCAGAGCCGGTGCCGCACACGATCAGCGCGGGATCGAGCCCGTGAACCTCGGCGATCGCGTCACGCAAGGCGCGCGCATCGGGATCGGGGTAATCCGCCGGGTTGTGCCCTTCGGCCAGCACAGCCAGCGCCGCAGGACTGGAGCCCAGCGGGTTCTCGTTGGCCGAAAGCTTGGTCAGCGGCTTGCCGCTCGCCGACTTCGACTTGCCGGGCACATAGGCGTGGATCTGCGCGATCCAGGGCTTCGGTTCGGGTCTTGCGATAGTCATCGTGATGCGCCGCTTGAAGAAAAGGCAGTGCTTCGACAAGCTCAGCACGGGCGGATTTTGCGAAAAGTTTCGTTAGCCGTTCGCCCTGAGCTTGTCGAAGGGCCGTTTTTCCGCTTTCGCAACTTTCGCATGAACGCCGCCCCGCCCGTCTCCCCGGTCTACCGCGTCCCCCACCCCCTGCCGCTCGACAGCGGGCAGGTGCTCGAGGCCTGCGAGATCGCCTACGAGACCTATGGCACGCTGGCGGCGGACAAGGGCAACGCCGTGCTGGTGTGCCATGCGCTGACCGGCGACCAGTATCTCGCCAGCCCGCACCCCATCACCGGCAAGCCCGGCTGGTGGGAGCGGATGGTCGGCCCGGGCAAGCCGATCGACACCGACCGGCACTTCGTGATCTGCGCCAATGTGATCGGCAGCTGCATGGGATCGAGCGGCCCCGCCAGTCCCGCCCCGGACGGACAGCCCTATGCGATGCGCTTCCCCGTCATCACCATCCGCGACATGGTGCGCGGATTGGTGGCGCTACTCGACGGCCTCGGGATCGCGCGCCTGCACGCGGTGGTCGGCGGGTCGATGGGCGGGATGCAGGCGCTGAGCCTCGCCGCCAACTGGCCCGAGCGGGCCGCGCGGGTGCTGGTGATCGCGTCCACCGCGCGGCACTCGGCGCAGAACATCGCCTTCCACGAGGTCGGGCGCCAAGCGATCATGGCCGACCCGGCGTGGAACGGCGGCGACTACTACGCGGGCGACGCCAAGCCCGACAACGGCCTCGCCGTCGCGCGGATGGCGGCGCATATCACCTACCTCTCCGAAGCGGGCCTCACCGAGAAGTTCGGCCGGCGCTTGCAGGACCGCGAGGCCAAGGGCTTCGGCTTCGACGCCGAGTTCCAGGTGGAAAGCTACCTCAGGTATCAGGGCAGCGGCTTTACCCGCCGGTTCGATGCGAACTCCTACCTCTACATTACCCGCGCGATGGACTATTTCGACATCGCCGAGGAGCACGGCGGGAAACTGGCGGACGCCTTCGCTGGCACCGAGGCGCGCTTCTGCATCGTCAGCTTCGATACCGACTGGCTCTACCCCACCGCCGAGAGCCGCCACATCGTGCACGCGCTGAACGCGGCGGGGGCGAAGGTGAGCTTCGTGGAACTCTCCGCCCCGCACGGCCACGACAGCTTCTTGCTCGAACACGACCAGCTCGACCGGGTGGTGAAGGGGTTCGTGGAATGAGCGGGCTGGCGCAGGGCTACCGGCTGGAGACCGATCCGTCGCGCTTCGACCGGGCGCTGATGCACGAGGTGCTGGCGAACAGCTACTGGGCGCAGGGCCTCACCCGCGAACGGATGGACCGTGCTGTCGATCATTCGCTGTGCGTCGCCGCCTTCCTCGGCGCGGCGCAGGTCGGCTTCGCCCGCGCGGTCAGCGACCGGGCGCATTTCGCCTGGATCGCCGACGTATTCGTGATCCCGGAGCATGGCGGCAGGGGTCTTGCCCGGGCGATGGTCGGCCACCTCCACGATCACCCGGAACTCGCCGGGGTGCGGCGCTTCCTGCTCGTCACCCGGGACGCCGACGGGGTCTACGAGAAACTGGGCTATGGCGTGCCCGACGACCTGTCGTGGTTCCGCCAGTATCGCCCGGAAAGCGGCTGGCGATGAGGAGCCCCGTACCCTCCCTGCGCCCCGACCTTGCCGCGATCGCTGCCCATGTCGCGCCCGGCAGCCGGGTGCTCGACATCGGCTGCGGGGACGGGGCGCTGATGGCTGTGCTCGAAGCGGAAAGCGGCTGCGATGCGCGGGGAATGGAGCTCGACGGCGCGCTGGTCGAACGCTGCGTCGCGCGGGGGCTTTCTGTGGTGCAGGGCGATGCCAATCTCGACCTCGCCAACTACCCCGACAAGGCCTTCGACTACGCGATCCTCAGCCAGACCCTGCAGACCGCGACGCGGCCCGACCTGATGCTCGACGAGCTGCTACGCGTGGGCCGGCGCGCCTTCGTGTCGTTCCCCAACTTCGCCCACTGGCGCACCCGCGCGGCGCTGATGTTCGGGGGGCGGATGCCGGTGACCCGGGCGCTGCCGGTCAGCTGGTACGAGACCGAGAACATCCACCATGTCACGGTCGAGGACTTCCGCGACCTTGCACGGCTCAAGGGCGCGCGGATCGAGCGGGCGTGGTTCTTCGCGAACGAGAAACAGATCGGCGCGCCAGCGGCTAACTGGCGCGCCGAGTTTGCTGTCTTCGAATTGAGTCGCTGATCAGCCCGCCCGGTGCAGGGCGCAGAGCTTGTGGCCGTCGAGGTCGAGCACGTAGCCGAGGTTCAGCGTGCCCATCGCGCCCGTGCGCGGTCCCGGCGGGTCCTCGATCGACTTGCCGCCCGCAGCCACGGCGGCATCGTGGAAGGCCTGCACCTGTTCGAGGCTGTTGCAGGCAAAGCCGATGGTCGACCCGTTCGAGCAGGTCGCGGGCTGATCGTTGATCGGCTCGCTGATCGAGAACATGCCCCCGTTGTGCATCCAGAAGGCGCGCTTGTGGCCGGTGGCGGCAACGTTGATCATCCCCGGGCCGGCGCCGAGCACGCCGAGCACGCTGTCGTAGAAGGCCTTGGCGCGGTCGAAATCGCTGGTGCCGACCATGATGTGACTGAACATGGATTGGTATCTCCTCTCATAGGACAGGTTGCGGATTAGGACGGAACTTGCCCGCCCGCAATGCGGATTCCGGTAGCCATTGGTTCAGGTGACAGGGCATACGAAGGGCCATGCTCACGCCTCTCCTCGCCGCTGCGCTCGTGCTTCAGGAAGCGCCTGCCTATCCCGAACCAGTGCCGCCGAAGCAGGGCGCCGATGCGATCGACGATCTCCCGATCGAACAGGCCGCCGCGGTGCGCTGTGCGATCGCCTATGCCACGGTCAGCCGTTGGCAGAAGGCGGGCGATACGCGCGGGAGCGCCTATCCCGATGCCGAGGCGCAGGGCGGGCGCGAGTTCTTCGTGCAGGTCATGGCCAAGCTGATGGACGCCGGGGTGACACGCGAGAGCATCGTCATGATGACGACCGAGGCTGCGGCCCGCAACGACACCCCCGAAGGCGCCGAGCGGATCGCGCAGATGATGCCCGCCTGCGAGCTGATGAAGTCGGCTGCGGGGCTTTAAGAGAGCGGACATATCCCCCGCGCGCCCATGATCGGGCGCTGGATTCCCGCCACCAAACGAGGCATGGAACGGGCCACCATGTGGCTCCTTTACCAATTCCCGCTCTGCCCTTTCAGCCGCAAGATCCGGCTGCTGCTGAGCGAGAAGAACATTCCCTTCGATCTGGTGCGCGAGGACCCCTGGGCGGCCTCGGACCTGTTCTTCAATCTGAACCCGGCCGGGCGCACGCCGGTGATCGTCAATGCGGAGAAGAACATCACCATCCCCGACAGCCGCGCGATCGCGGAGTATTTCGAGGAGACGGTGGATCGCAATCCGATGATCAACGGCACCGCCACCCAGCGCGCCGAGATCCGCCGGCTGGTCGCGCTGTTCGACGAGAATTTCTACGCCGATGTCACCGCGCCGCTGCTGTCCGAACGCATGAAGAAGCGCATCCTGCGCCAGCCGCCCGACAGCGGCGCGCTTAGGAACGCGATGAAGATGGCGCACGGGCATCTCGACTATCTCGACTGGCTGATCGACAACCGCCCATGGGTGGCGGGATCGACCATGAGCCTCGCCGATCTGGCGGCGGCGGCCCAGATCTCGGTCGCGGATTATCTCGGCGGGATCGACTGGTCGGGGCACGAACAGTCGCGCGGCTGGTATGCCGTGTTCAAGAGCCGCCCGAGCTTCCGCCCGCTGCTGACCGAGCGGATGGATACGATCAAGCCGCCCGCGCATTATGCGCTGCTGGACGGTTAGGTAACGAAAGAGGGCTCGCTTGCGAAATGGCACTCCCGGGCCGATATTGGCCCGACGAGAGAGGTGACACCATGACCGACGATCCCCGCAGCCTGACCGACGCCGAGTGGCGCGCAAAGCTCACCCCGATGCAGTATCACATCCTTCGCGAGGCGGGGACCGAGCGCGCCTTCACCGGCGAATACGACAAGTTCTACGACGAGGGCGATTATCACTGCGCCGCCTGCGGGACGCAGCTGTTCTACAGCACGGCCAAATACAATTCCGGCTGCGGCTGGCCCGCCTTCACCCGGCCCGCCGATGACGAGATGATCGAGGAGCACCGCGACACCTCCTACGGCATGATCCGCACCGAGGTGCGCTGCGGCAAGTGCGGCGGGCATCTCGGCCACGTCTTCCCCGACGGCCCGCCCGAACAGGGAGGCCTGCGCTACTGCATCAATTCCGCCGCGCTGATCTTCACCCCTGCCGGCAGCTGAGCCCGCCGCCGCAATCGGGGAGAGCCGCACAGCGCCGGGTTCACCCCCGGTTACAACTTGCCTATGCAAGGGGCCGCATTTCCGCCCCGGTTCAGGGGAGCATCAATCGGGCACGGGTCATGTCGAAACGGGGTGAGCAGTTGCAGAACAGGGGCGCTCGCGGAAAGCGCCGGGCGGCGGCGGAACGGTCCGGCGCGGCCGACCCCGCCCCGCGCGGCCCCGGCGGCAAGCCGCCGCGCACCGGCTGGCGGCTGTGGCTGCGCCGCCTGTTCGTCTGGGGTGCGGGTGTGGCGGTTCTCGGCCTCGTGTTCCTCGCCTTCGCGGTCGGCTTTGCCGCATCCTCGCTGCCGAGCTTCGCCACGCTTCAGGCGACCCAGCCCGGGCAGACCATCATCATCCGCGCGCGCGACGGGCGCGAGCTGGTCGAGATCGGGCCTAGCTTCGGCGAATGGCTCGAATACGACGAGATCCCCCGCAGCATGACCGACGCCATGGTGGCGGTGGAGGACAAGCGGTTCCGTTCGCACTTCGGGGTCGATCCCGTGCGCCTCACCGGGGCGGTGGCGGAATGGATCACCGGCTCGCGTTCGCGCATCGGCGGCACCTCGACCATCACCCAGCAGCTGGCGCGCAATCTGTTCCTCAACAACAACCGCACCCCCGACCGCAAGGCGCGCGAGGCGGTGCTGGCGATGGCGCTCGAATGGAAGTTCTCCAAGGAGGAGATCCTCGAGCTCTATCTCAACAAGGTCTATTTCGGCGGCGGCGCCTACGGGATCGACAGCGCCTCGCGCAAGTTCTTCAGCCACCCGGCGAACGAGCTCAGCGTCGAGGAGGCGGCGATCATCGCCGGGCTGGTCAAGGCGCCCAGCCAGTATTCGCCCACCGCCGACGTGCAGGCCGCGGTCGACCGCGCCAAGGTGGTGCTGCGGCTGATGCGCGAGCAGGGCTTCATCAGCGCCGACCAGGCCGATGTCGACGTGAGCACGGTGCAGCTCAAGGAGCAGGCCGGGCAGAACTCGGTGCGCTATTTCACCGACTGGGTGCTGCCGCAGCTCGATATCATCCTGCCCGAAACCTACGAGCCGATCGAGGTGTGGACCACGCTCGACATCGGGATGCAGCGCGCCGCGACGGCCTCGATCGAAGCGAACACCCCGAAAGGCGCGCAGGGCGCGCTGGTCAGCCTCGACCGAGACGGGGCGATTCTCGCGATGGTGGGCGGCACGGATTACGTGGCGAGCAACTACAACCGCGCCACGTCCGCGCTGCGCCAGCCCGGTTCGGCGTGGAAGCTGTTCGTCTATCTCGCCGCATTGGAGGCCGGCTACACGCCCGAGGACAAGGTGGTCGACACCCCGGTGACGATCGACGGCTGGAGCCCGCGCAACTCGAATGGCCGGAACGTCGGCGAGACAGACCTGCGCACCGCCTTCGCCTATTCGATCAACACCGTCGCGGCGCAGCTCGGCAACGAGGTCGGGTTCGGCACGGTCGCCTCGATGGCGCGGCGGTTCGGGATCGATTCGAAGGTCGACACCAACCCCTCGATGGTGCTCGGCGCCTCGGAGATGCGGGTGATCGAGATGACCCAGGCCTTCGCAGGGGTGGCCGCCAAGGGCGCGCCGGTCGAGCCCTACGGGATCACCAAGGTGACGGGAGCGAGCGGCGAGGTGCTCTATCGCCGCGAAAGCCAGCGCCAGTCGCCGGCGGTGCCCGATTACGTCGTGGCCGGGATCACCGACCTGCTCCAGGCCGCGGTCCAGACCGGGACAGGGCGCGCGGCCGGCATCGGTCGTCCGGTGGCGGGCAAGACCGGCACGACCTCGTCGAACAAGGACGGCTGGTTCATCGGCTTCTCCAGCGGCATCACGACCGGCGTGTGGATGGGCCGCGACGATGCCAAGCCCGTCCCCGGCCTTCAGGGCGGCCGCGCCCCGGCGCAGGCCTTCGCCGCCTATATGCGCTATGCCGTCAGGGATCGCCCGGTCGAACCCTTCGACGTCACGCTCGAGCCGCCCGAATGGCTCGAACCCGACGAGGAGGCGCTGTTCGGCGAGCCGGAGGACTACTACTACATCGACGAGCAGGGCAACGCGATTGAGCCGAGCCGTCGCGATCCGGGCGCGGGGCCCTTCGGCGTGGAGGGCGAGCGCGGCCCCAACGCCCCGCCCGCCGCGAGCCAGGACTTCCTCGAGGAGGCGACCGGCGGCGCCCTGCCGCAGAACCAGCGCCCGCCGCCGCGCCGCCCGCCGCCGCAGCCGCCGGCGCTGAAGCCGGGCGAGCAATAGGCCGCGCCATACGAAAAGGGCGCCGGGATCGGATCCCGGCGCCCTTTGTCGTTTCTGCCGTGCGGCGCGCGTCAGCGCAGGCGGACGGCGATGAAGGCGGGCGGGTTGGGGCCGCGCTGGACGCGCAGCAGGATCGCCTCGCGCTTCTCGGCCCGGGCGGCAGTGACCTGCGCCACCAGCGCCTCGACCGAGGCGACCGGCTGATAATTGGCCGACAGGATGATGTCGCCGCGGCGCAGCCCCTTGCGGGCGGCGTCGGCATTGGGATCGACCGCAGCGACCACCACGCCCTGCGTCTCCGCGGGCACGCCAAGCGAGCGGGCGATGCCCGCGCTCATCGGCATGACCTGCATCCCGAGCGACTGCTCGATGGTGGTGTCCGAGGTGCCGGGCGCCATCGGCTCCTCGGCATTGGGATCGAAGGTCTGGTTCTGCGCCTGCAATTCCTGCTCGCTCGGGCGCTTGCCGAGGGTGACGTTGATCGCGGTCCGCTTTCCGTCGCGCAGCACCTCGACCGGCACGGTGGTGCCCGGCTGGAGATTGGCGACGAGGAAGGAGACGGTCTGTTCGGCAGTCACTTCCTTGCCGCTGATCTTGGTGACGATGTCGCCTGCCCTGATCCCGGCGCGGCCCGCGGGGCTGGTGTCCTCGACCGACTGCACCAGCTCGCCGCGGCGCTTGGGCAGGCCGAGCGAGGCGGCGAGGTCCTCGTCGATCGGCTGGAGCCGCACGCCGAGGTATCCGCGCTGGATCTCCTGGCCCGAACGCAGCTGGTCGACGATCGGCGCGGCGATCTCGGCGGGGATGGCGAAGCCGATGCCCACGCTCCCGCCCGAGGGCGAGAAGATCGCGTTGTTGATGCCGATCACGTTTCCGCGCATGTCGAACAGCGGGCCGCCGGAATTGCCGCGGTTGATGCTCGCGTCGGTCTGCAGGTAGCGGTCATAGGCGCCGCCCTGCCCGGTGTTGCGGTAGACCGCCGAGATGATCCCGCTGGTCACCGTCCCGCCGAGGCCGAAGGGGTTGCCGATCGCCACCACCCAGTCGCCCACCCGCGCCGCGCTCGAATCCCCGAAGCGCACGAAGGGGAAGGTCTTGTTCGACCGGATCTTGAGCACCGCGAGGTCCGATGCGGCATCCGCGCCGATCACGTCGGCTTCGTATTCGGTGCCGTCGGACAGGGTGATGGTGATCGCCTCGAGCTTGGCGCGGGTATCGGGCGGGTTGATGACGTGATTGTTGGTGACCACGATCCCGTCAGCCGAGATGATGAAGCCCGAACCCAGCGACTGCGCCTCGCGGGTCTGCGGCTGGGCCCCGCCGCCGCCCTGGCGACGGTTGAACAGCTCGGCGAAGGGCGTGCCGGCAAAGGGATTGTTGGCGACCTCGACCCGCTGGCGCGTGGCGATGTTGACCACCGCCGGCTGGAGCTGGGCGGTCAGGTCGGCGAAGCTCGCCGGAGCGCCCGCGACCGGGACCACCCGGTCCATCACCGCATCGTCGTTCTGCGCCACCTGCGCGCCGAGCGGCGAGCCGGTGATCAGCGAGATGGCTGCGCCGCCCACCAGCAGCGCGCTCGACAGTCCGTATACGTAGCGCACGTTGTTCACGTCCTCTTGGTCCTTATCCTGTGAAGGAATGCGCAGGCACCCCGCGCCGTTCCTCAAACCCTTTGACGGGGCCGGCCCGAAGGCCGGCAGCCCGCTGTGCAAATGCCCTTTCCGGGGCTGAACGCGGATTGAACACCCGCGCCCTTCAACGCCGTGCGTCGGCGCTTTGTCGAATGGTCAGTTCCCGCCCTTGAACTGGCGGAAATACTCGCTGTCCTCCGACAGCACCATCGTGCTCTGCCCTTCGCCGGCGAGGAAGGTCTGCCGGTAGCTCTGCATCGCGCGGTAGAAGTCGTAGAACTTCGGGTCTTTTCCGTAAGCATCGGCGTAGATCTTGGCGGCCTGGGCGCTGGCTTCGGCCTGGATTATCTGCGCATCGCGCTGCCCGGCGGCGCGGATCGTGGCGGCTTCCTCCTGCCGGTCGGTTTCCATCCGGGTGAAGGCGGCATCGAGCGGACGGCCTTCGGGAAGGTCGGCAGCCTTGATCCGCACGTCGAGCACCTGCGCGCCGTAGATGCGCGCCTGCTGGTCGAGCGTGGCGGTGATGTTGGCCATCGCCGTCCCGCGCTCGGCGTTGATCAGCGCGGAGAACGGACGCCGGCCCAGTTCCTGGCGCAGCACCGAGGTGAGGATGGGCAGCAGCTGCGCCTCGAGCTGGCGTTCGGTCCCTGCCTTCTCGACCAGCTTCACGGGGTCGATGATCCGGTAGCGCGCATAGGCATCGACCTGGAGGCGCTGCTGGTCGTTGGAGAGCACCTGGGTGCGCTCCATGTCGAGATCGAGCACGCGGCGGTCGATCATCCGCACTTCCTCGACGAAGGGGATGCGGAAGTTGATCCCCGCGCCGGTCGAGCCGTAGGGCTGGCCGGGGCGGAACATGTTGAACACCCGGTCGGGCTGGCCGGTGCGGATCACCACCGCCTGGTGGGTTTCCGGCACGATCACCACGCTGGCGAGCAGCGCCACCACCAGCGCGACGAGGGCGATGATGACGTTGCGGGTGCTGCGGACGAAGTCGCTCATGGCCTCACTCCCCCTGCGTCTGCGGCTGCTGCTGCGCGCGGCGCTTCAGCTCCGGCAGCGGCAGGTAGGGCGTCACATTGCCGGATTCGACGATCGTCTTGTCGGTCTTGGACAGGATCTGCTCCATGGTCTCGTAATAGAGGCGGCGGCGCGTCACTTCGGGCGCGAGCTTGTATTCCTCGTAGATGTCGTTGAACTCGCGCGCATCGCCCTGAGCCCGGGCGAGCACCTGCTGGGCCACCGCGCGCGAACGGTTGATCGCGGCGTCCGCGTCCTGCTGCGCCGAGGAGACGTCCTTGAAGGCTTCCTCCACCCTGCTCGGCGGATCGACCTTGTTGATCTCGATCCCCTGCACCTGGATGCCGGAGCGATAGGCATCGAGCCGCGCCTGCATCCGCTCGCGCACCTCCTGCTCGATCTCCGCGCGGCCCGCGCCGGTCAGCACCGTGTCGAGGTTCTGCCGCGCCACCGCCGCACGCATCGCCGCCTCGCCGATCTCCAGCAGGGCGTTCTGCGGATCGTTGAGCTGGTACTTGTAGAGCGTGAGGTCCGAGATGTTCCAGCGGATCAGGTAGCTGAGATCGACGAGGTTCTGGTCGCCGGTCAGGATCAGCTTCTCGGTCTTGGTGCCGGGCACCTCCTCTAGCCTGACCTGGGCCACGTTCTCCTTCTCGACCGTGTGGATCGGCCAAGGGGCGGTAATGTTGGTGCCGGATTCGAGCGTGGCGTAATATTTGCCGCCGAACCATTCGACCACGGCCTCTTCGCCCGGCTGGACGAAGTGCACGCTCGTCACCGCCGCCCAGACCAGCGCGACGCCGCCGACGATGACGGGCACCCAGCTCTTGCCGCCGGGCCTTTCGGGCAGGCGAAAGGCCGGCCCGCCGGGGCCGCCGCCCGCGCGGCGCGGACCTTCGGGGCCGCGGTTCTTGAAGATGTCCTCGATGCTGGCCGAACGCCGCTTGCCCGGCTCGCCCCCGCCGGGAAGCCAGGGATTGCGCGGGCCTCCGCCCGAGCCGCCGCCATCGCCCGAAGGACCGCTCTCGCCCGGCTCGTCGTCGTTGCCGCCGCCGCCCCAGGGGTTGTTCCTGCCAGCCATGGCGAGGCCCCTGAGGCCAGTGCCAAGACGTTCTCTCCAGCCGTCCAATCTCTGCATAGGCCGTTTATAGGCACGCGATCCGGCGAAAAACAGGGGTTCGCTGCGTGATTTTGGTGTTAGAGGCGTGGCGCAATGGACAACCCTGCCAATACCCCCCGTGACCCGGAAGCCGAAGAGGCGCTGATCCGCGCCGCGCTCACGCCCGAAATCAACCACCGCCTGCGCTCGGCCCGCATCGTCGCGCGGCGCGCCGTGATCGTCGCCGAGGCCGGCGACCTGTCCGACGCGGGGCGCAACGACCTCGAAAGCGCGATCACTGCCGCACTTGGGGCCCTGCCCCAAGTGGACGAGGTGCGCGTGGCGCTGACCGGAGAGCGCCGCCGCCGCCGGCTGATCGCGGTGGGCTCAGGCAAGGGCGGGGTCGGCAAGTCGACGCTCACCACCAACCTCGCGGTCGCGCTCGCGCGGATGGGCCGCCGCGTCGGCGTGATCGATGGCGACATCTACGGCCCCTCGCAGCCCAAGCTGCTCAAGACCGAAGGGCTGAAGCCCGCCGCCACCCCCGACGGCAAGCAGCTGGTCGCGATCGACAGCCCCTATGGCGTCAAGGTGCTCTCGATGGGCCACATCGTCGCGCCCGGCAAGGCGCTCGCCTGGCGCGGGCCGATGACCGGCAAGGCCCTGTCGCAGCTGGTCGATGCCGACTGGGGCGAGACAGATCTGCTGCTGGTCGACCTGCCGCCGGGGACGGGCGACGTGCAATTGTCGATGCTCTCCGCCCACAAGCCCGACGGGGCGGTGCTGGTTTCGACCCCGCAGGATCTCGCGCTGATCGATGCCGCGCGCGCGGGCCAGCTGTTCGATCAGGGCGAGGTGCCGATCATCGGCCTGGTCGAGAACATGGCGGGCTATTGCTGCCCCGAATGCGGGCATATCAGCGATCCTTTCGGCAGCGGGGGCGTGGAGAAATTCGCCGCCGCGCTCGAAATCCCCTTCCTCGGCCGGGTGCCGCTGACGCTGGCAACCCGGATCGCGGGCGACAAGGGCGTGCCGCCTGCCGCCGGCGACGGCGAGGAAGCCGCCCCGTTCCGCGCCATCGCCGAAAAGCTGGCGCGCTGGCTGGATACCGGGAAGCTCTAGGGAATGGCGATCACCCGGCGCGGATTGCTGGCAGGGGCGGCGGCCGGAGGGGGCCTCGTGGTCGCTTGGTGGCTGATGCCGCGCAGCTATGCGAGCCCGCTGGTCGCGGCGAGCGGCGAGCACGTGTTCGGCGCCTGGCTCAAGATCGCCACCGACGGGGTGGTGACGGTTGCCGTCCCGCAGCTCGAGATGGGTCAGGGCATCACCACGCTGCTGCCGCAGATCGTCGCCTACGAACTCGGCGCGGACTGGCGGCAGGTCGCGGTCGACCCTGCGCCGGTTTCGGGCGCCTATGCCAATGTTCCGCTGGCGAAGAAGTGGATGGCGCTATGGGACCCGGCCTTTGCCGGGCTTTCGGAAGGCAGCGACGATCTCATCGCCACGCGCTTCGCCCAGTCGCGGCGCTTCAACGCCACCGCTGCGGGGACCTCGCTCGAAGCCTACGAGATGCCCGCCCGCGAAGCCGCCGCCGCGGCGCGCGCGATGCTGGCGCAGGAAGCGGCCTCGCGCTGGGGCGTCGCCTGGGAGGAATGCGAGGTCGAGGGCGGTTTCGTCACCCACGGCAGCCAGCGCGCCAGCTTCGGCGAACTCGCCGAGGCGGCGGCGGAATGGACCCCGCCCGATCCCCCGCCGCTGCGCCCCGAACCCCCGCGCGAAAAGCCGCTCCCCGCCGATGTCGACGGCGCGCCCGCCTTCCCGCGCATCGACCTGCCCTCCAAGGTCGACGGCTCGTGGCGCTTTGCCGGGGACGTGCGCCTGCCGGGAATGGTGTTCGCCTCGATCCGCCACGGCCCGGCGGGCGGCTCCGAACTCGCCGGCTTCGACAAGGACGCCGCCGCCGGGATCAGAGGCCTTGCCGGGATCGTCGAGAGCAAACGCTGGCTGGCGGTCGCCGCCGACACCTGGTGGAGCGCCGAAAGCGCGCTCGCCGCGATGAAGCCGCGCTTCACCACCGCCGCCCCCGTCAACAGCCCCGACATCGCCGCGCGGCTCGGCACGCTGCTGACCGCGGGAGGGGCCCATGTCATTGCCGAAACCGGCTACGGCCGCGAGGCGATGCAGCGGGTCGATATCGGGCGGCGCTACGAGGTTGAACCGGCCTATGCCGCACCGGCCGAAACGGCGACCGCGACGGCGCGCTTTGCCGACGGGCGGCTCGACCTGTGGATCGCAACACAGGCGCCCGAACAGACGCGCATCGCCGCCGCCCGCGCGATCGGCATCGCCACCGAGGACGTCGCGCTTTACCCCGTGGCCGCCGGGGGCAGCTTCGATGCGCGGCTGGAACACGACCACGCGATCGAGATCGCCCTGATCGCGCGCGAGCTCGGCCGCCCGGTGCAGCTCGTCTGGCCGCGCCGCGACGAGCTGATCCGCGCCCGCCCGCGCGCACCCTACTGGATGCTGCTCGGCGCGCAGGTCGCCAAGGGCGGCACCAAGGGCGAGGGCGGGGCGATCGACGCGATGCGCATCCGGATCGCCACTCCGCCCAGCGCGCGCGAGTTTGGCAAGCGGTTGTTCGCCAACCTCACCCCCGAGGCGGCGATGCGCGAGACTGCGGGCGAGCCCGATCCGCTCGCCTGCGAGGGCGCGGTGCCGCCCTACCAGATCCCGGCGCTGCTGGTGGAGCACATCCCCGCCGACATCGGCCTGCCGGTCGGCCGGGTGCGCGGCAATTCGCACGGGCCCCTGATCTTCGCGATCGAGAGCTTCATCGACGAGATCGCGGCAAAGCACGGGCGCGAGCCGCTGTCGTTCCGGATGTCGATGCTGGGCGCCGACGTCAGGCTTGCCGCCTGCCTCCAGCGCGCGGCGCAACTCGCCGGGTGGGATGGCGGCGCGGACCAGAGCGGGCAGGGCCTCGCCTGCGCCCGCATCGGAGAGGGGCCCGAGGCCACCCGCATCGCCTGTGTCGCCACCGCCCGCCAGGGCGAGGGCGGGGTGCGCGTCATCCGCCTCTCCGCCGCCGCCGACATCGGGCGGATCGTCAACCACGACATCGCCAGGCAGCAGATCGAGGGGGGGCTGGTGTTCGGCATCGGCATCGCGCTGGGCAACCCGCTGGAGCTGCGCGCGGGCCTGCCCACGGTGCCGAGCGATGCCGCGCTCGGCCTCCCCACGCTCGCCGATTGCCCCGAGATGCGCATCGAATTCATCGAGAGCGAAGCCCCGACCGCCGATCCGGGCGAGCTTGGCGCAGTGGTCGCGCCGCCCGCGATTGCCAATGCGCTGTTTTCGGCTACAGGCTTGCGGCTGCGGCGCCTGCCCCTACTTTCGGACGGCATATGACCCCGACATTTGTGCCACAGCCAGGGCAGGCAATCGCCGCCTGCCGGAAACGAAACGTGCACCGCGCGTTAGGCCGGTCATGACCTGGCAGACCCAGCGCCTTCCGGGCGACCATCCTCCTGCAAAAAGCGGCCGCGTCGGCGTTCTGCTGATCAACCTCGGCACGCCCGACGGGCCCGACCCCGAATCGGTCAAGCGCTACCTCAAGCAGTTCCTCTCGGACACGCGGGTGGTGGAGATTCCGCCGATCGCGTGGCAACTGATCCTGCGCGGGATCATCCTCAACACGCGGCCCCAGAAAAGCGCCAAGGCCTACCAGAAGATCTGGACCGAGCGCGGCTCGCCGCTCGCCGACATCACCGCGCGTCAGGCCGAGGCGATGGTCGGGCGCTTCGGGGAGAGCGTACAGGTCGACTGGGCGATGCGTTACGGCAATCCCTCGATCGAATCGCGCCTCACCGCGATGATGGCAGACGGCTGCGACCGCATCCTTATCGCGCCGATGTATCCGCAATATTGCGCCGCGACGACCGCGACGGTGTTCGACGAGATCGCCCGCGTGCTCAAGACTATGCGCTGGCAGCCGACCCTGCGCTTCGTGCCGCCCTATCATGACGATCCCAATTACCTGAACGCCCTCGCCGAGGACCTCACCCGGCAGGCGCGGGCGCTGGCCTTCAAGCCCGAGGTCATGCTCCTCAGCTTCCACGGGATGCCGCAGCAGACGCTCGAGAAGGGCGATCCCTATTACTGCCACTGCATGAAGACCGCCCGCCTGTTGCGCGAATTGCTCCGGACAAGGCCCGAGTTCGAGGGCGTGCGCTTCGAGACCACCTTCCAGTCGCGCTTCGGCCCCGCCGCATGGCTCGAACCCTCGACCGATGCGACCCTGATCGCCGAAGGGGAGAAAGGCACCAAGCGCCTCGTCGTCGCCGCCCCGGGCTTTGCCGCCGATTGCGTCGAGACGCTCGAGGAACTGGCGATCGAAGGGCGCGAGGAATTCTGCGAGGCGGGCGGCGAAGACTACGCCGTGCTCGACTGCCTCAACACCTCGGATGACGGTCTCGCCATGATCGAGACCATGCTGCGCCGCGAGCTTTCCGGCTGGATTTGACGCGGAGCATTATTTACACCAGAGTCAGTTGCGAATCCGAACCTTCACCGGAGCATCGAGAGAGCCATGGCCACCCTTGCCGAAGCCCCGCAGGACACCGAAGCGAACGGCGGCAGCGCCCCCACCGGCGCCCCCCGCCACTGGAACGAGCAGCGCCTGACCGAAGCCGATCTCGCCCACATCCCCGGAGAGGCGGGCTGGCCGCTGGTCGGCAACACCTTCACCATGCTCGCCGATCCCCACGCCTTCGCCGAGCGGATGATCCGCACCCACGGCAAGGTCTACAGGAACCGTGCCTTCGGCGGCTGGCAGGTCGCCCTGATCGGGGCCGAGGCGAACGAGCTGCTGCTGTTCAACAAGGACAAGATCTTCTCCAGCGAACAGGGCTGGGGTCCGGTGCTCGACCAGCTGTTCCCGCGCGGGCTGATGTTGATGGATTTCGAGCATCACCGGATCGATCGCCGCGCGCTGTCGATCGCCTTCAAGCCCGAACCGATGCGCCACTATTCGGGCGCCCTGAACCGCGGGATCGCCCGCGAAGTGGCGACCTGGGCAGGGCCCAAGACCTTCTATCCGGCGATCAAGAAGCTCACCCTCGATCTGGCGGCCGACAGCTTCATCGGCCTGCCGTGGGGGCCGGAAGCCGACAGGATCAACGAAGCCTTCGTCGACATGGTGCAGGCTTCGGTCGCGCCGGTGCGCCGGCCGCTGCCCTTCACCAAGATGAAGAAGGGCGTGGATGGCCGCGCCTACCTCGTCGACTACTTCACGAAGGAAACCCTGCGCCGCCGCGCCGAAGGCGGGGGGCAGGACATGTTCAGCCAGTTCGCCACCGCCACCCGCGAGGACGGAAGCCTGCTGCCGGTCGACGAGGTGGTCGATCACATGAACTTCCTGATGATGGCCGCGCACGACACCATCACCTCCTCGGCGACCTCGCTGATCTATCATCTCGCGACCAATCCGGCCTGGCAGGAGAAGCTGCGCGAGGAGATCATGGCGGTGACGGGCGGTCCCGACGGTGACGGCAACCCGCGCCCGCTCGATTACGATGATCTGGCGAAGCTCGACCTGACCGAGATGGCCTTCAAGGAATCGCTGCGGATGATCCCGCCGGTCCCCTCGATGCCGCGCCGCGCGCTGCGCGAGTTCGAATATGGCGGCTACCGCATCCCGGCGGGCGCGATGGTGGGGATCAACATCCACTGGACCCACCATTCAGAGGAATACTGGGAGAACCCCTACGCCTTCGATCCGATGCGCTTCACGCCGGACAAGGTGAAGGCGCGGCACAAATATGCCTGGGTGCCCTTCGGCGGCGGCGCGCACATGTGCCTGGGGCTGCACTTCGCCTATATGCAGGTGAAGATCCTGATGGCGCAGCTGCTCCAGCGCTACCGGATCGAAGCCGCGCCCCGCTACAATCCCGAATGGCAGGACTGGCCGATCCCGCAGCCCAAGGACGGGCTGAAGGTGACCTTCACCCCGCTCTAGGGCTGTTTCCTACTTGGTGCGTGTGGCGTAACCGGCGGGAGGCTCTTTGCGATCGTCGGGTCATGCCGCTCCGTGCGCGGGGTTGTTTTCGCACGGCTGAATCGGCCGCCGGGATGCGAATTTCGCCGGCAAAGTGTCAACTTCGATTCTGCCGTCCAAGCCTTTGAGAGGATTGCGGAATTCCTGTAGGATTGCGAAGTTTACAGTGTCAACTTTGTAAACTTCGGCTCAGAAATCGACCGCGATCCCGTCCTTCTCCCAGTCGCCGTAGCGGGTGGGGGAGAGCTTCTCCTCGTTCGCGACGGGCTTCGGCGCGGGGGCGGGATCGTTGGTCCAGTGGGCCGGCTTCTTGAAGGCCTTGGCGGCCTCGGACTTTTCCTTGGTCATGCCTTCCAAATGCGCGTGCTGGCATCCGGTTTCAAGAAGGGTTAGGGGCGCAGGCATGGCTCTCCCCCCCGGACTTCCCGTGCGCCGCGCCGCGCTGCGCCTGCTCGATGCCGTGCTGCGGCGGGGCGAGACGCTGGAGCAGGCGGAAGGGCCTGCGCTGGGCGATATCCGCAAGGCCCCCGACCGCGCCCTCGCCCGCGCCATCGCCGGGGAGACGCTACGCTGGATGACGGACCTCGACGATCTGATCGATTCGGCGACGAAGCAGCGCCTGCCGGACGATGCCAAGGCGCGGATGGTGCTGCGGCTGATGCTGGCCCAGACCCTGCGGCTGGAGACCCCGCCGCACGCGGTGATCGCGACCGGCCTCGCGCTGCTCGAAGGTGGCCCGCGGCGGCTCGCGCACGGGGTGTTCTCGGCGCTCGACAAGGCAGGTGCCAAGCTGCCCGAGGTGCCGACCCTGCCCGAGCGTGTCGTAGCCCGATGGGGCGCGGAGCGGGCCGCCGCGATGGCCCCCGGCCTGGCCTTCCCGCCCGAGCTCGACCTCGCCCTGCGCGACCCTGCCGAGACGCAGACCCGCGCGGTGCAGATGGGCGGCATCAGCCTCGCTCCCGGCCACATTCGCCTGCCGAGGGGCGCGGCGGTGGAGAGCCTCGAAGGCTTCAGGGAGGGCGCGTGGTGGGTGCAGGACCTCGCCGCCTCGCTCCCCGCCCGGCTGCTGGGGCCGGGAGATGGCCGCAGCGCGCTCGACCTGTGCGCCGCGCCGGGGGGCAAGACCATGCAGCTGGCGGCTAGCGGGTGGAAGGTGACCGCGCTCGACCTATCGAAGCGACGGCTCGACCTCTTGAAGGACAACCTCAAGCGCACCGGTCTCAAGGCCTCGCCGGTGCGAGCCGACGCGCTGACCTGGGAGCCGAAGCACCGCTTCGACGCGATCCTGATTGACGCGCCCTGCACCGCCACCGGCACCTGCCGCCGCCACCCCGACGTCCTCCACCGCATCGGCAAGGGGCAGGTCGCCGAGATGGCGGAACTGCAACGGGCGCTGGTCGCGAAGGCGGCGGAGTGGCTGAACCGCGGCGGCGTGCTGGTCTATGCCGTGTGTTCGCTCGAGGCCGAGGAGGGCGAGGAACAGGCGGCGTGGATCGACGCCGAACTGGGCCTGACGCCGCACCCGGTCACGCCGGAGGAACTCCCCGCCGGCCTCGCGCCCACCCCGGAGGGCTGGCTGCGCACTCATCCGGGAATGCTGGCCGGGCAAGGCGGGCTCGACGGGTTCTTCGTGGCCCGGTGGGTGAAGTAGCAGCCCGCCCCGGGCCTGACCCGGGACGGGAAGTGGTCACTTCACGTACTTCTGGAACGACTTCCTGAGCTTCATCAGCTTGGGCGGGATGACCGCGAGGCAATAGGGGTTCCGCTGGCCTTCGCCGTCCCAGTATTCCTGGTGGTAGTCCTCGGCCGGATACCATTCCGCGGTCTGGACCCCGCCTGCGAGACCCTCGATCGTGGTCACGGCCGTCTTGCCGTTCTCCGCATTCCAGCGCGCGATCGCGGCCTCGGCCTCGGCGCCCTGCTCGTCCGACAGCGGGAAGATCGCGGAGCGGTACTGCGTGCCGATGTCGTTCCCCTGCCGGTTGAGCTGCGTCGGATCGTGGGTGCCGAGGAACACGTCATAGATCTCGGGCAGGCTGATGACGGTGGGATCGAAGGTCACGCGGATGCCCTCGGCATGGCCGGTGGTGCCGGTGCACACCTCCTTGTAGGTGGGGTTCGCCTTGGTGCCGCCGATATAGCCGCTCTCGACGCTCTGCACGCCCACCACATCGCGGAACACCGCTTCGGTGCACCAGAAGCACCCGCCTGCAATGATCGCCGTTTCCATGTTGCTCATCGAATTCTCCGTTGCTTTGTGCCAGAGATAGGGCAGCACCCGCCGCGTTGCCACGTGCGGCCTGCCGATTATTTCCATTTGTCCGGAGAGAGACCCGATGAACAAGCTGATCCTCGCCTTCGCCGCCGCGAGCGGCCTTGCCCTCGCCGCGCCCGCGCTGGCGCAGCACGCCGGCCACGAAGGGCACGGTGCCGAAACCGAAGCGCACATCAAGGACACCGCCACCTTCATGAAGCATCACGGCGAGGCGCTGGCGGGCGCGATCAACCACCCGACCCGCGCCGAGGACAAGGCGCGCGACGTGCACCGTCACCCGGCCGAAACGCTCGCCTTCTTCCATGTCGGCCCGCACATGAAGGTCGGCGAATATTCGCCCGGCGGCGGCTGGTATTCGCGTCTGCTCGGCCACTATCTGGGCGGCGAGGGGCAGCTGGTCGGGCTCTACACCAACCCGCTCACCGCCACCGCCGACCCGGCGCGCCAGCAGCGCATCCGAGATGGTGCTGCGGGCTTCGGCAAGGAAGTGGCGGGATACACCGGTCTCCCGGAAGAGAAGTTCAGCGGCCTCACGCTCGACAAGGCGGCCGAGCAGAAGGGCACCTTCGATCGCATCCTGGTGATCCGCGCGATGCACAACATCATGCGCGCCGGGATCGCCGACACCGAGATCCGGGCGATGCGCGAGCTGCTCAAGGACGATGGCCTCATCGGCATCGTCCAGCACCGCGCCAAGGCCGATGCGCCGTGGTCCTACGCCAACGGCACCAAGGGCTATCTCAAGCAGCAGGACGTGATCGATTTCATGCGCCTCAACGGCTTCGAACTGGTCGGTGCGAGCGAGATCAACGCCAACGCCAAGGACCCGGCCAACCATGCCGAGGGCGTGTGGGAAATGCCGCCGGTGCTCGCCACCAAGCGCGAGGACCTGAAGGGCCTCGGCGAGAGCGACCGCATGACGCTCCTGTTCAAGAAGGCGAAGTAACTCGTCTCATCCGGCGCGGGGGAGAGGTTCCCCCGCGTGCGGATGTGCTGTAGGGGGCGGCGCATGACCGCCATCACCGTCGCCGCCCTCCAGCTCCCCCTCGGCTCCGAGGACGAGGCCGCCAACATCGCCGCCGTCGCCGCGCTGGTCGAAGAGGCCGCCGCGCGGGGCGCGCAGTTGATCCTGCCGCCCGAGCTGTTCAGCGGACCCTATTTCTGCCGCGAGGAGGACGAGGGCCTGTTCGCCCTGGCCCGTCCGCTCGCCGAGCACCCGAGCGTGACCGCGATGCAGGCGCTCGCCGCGAAGCTGAAGGTGACGATCCCCACCAGCTTCTTCGAGCGCGACGGACACCACTACTACAACACCCTCGCCATGATCGGCCCGGATGGCGCGATCATGGGCACCTATCGCAAGAGCCACATTCCCGACGGGCCGGGCTACGAGGAAAAGTACTATTTCCGCCCGGGCAATGACGGGTTCAAGGTGTGGGATGTACCGGGCGAGGACGGCGCGCGGGTGCGCGTGGGCGTCGGCATCTGCTGGGACCAGTGGTATCCCGAAGCCGCCCGCGTGATGGCGTTGCTGGGCGCGGAACTGCTGATGTACCCGACCGCGATCGGCTCGGAACCCTATGATCCCGGCCTCGACACCAGCCGGATGTGGCGGCGCGCGATGCTCGGCCATGCGGTGTCGAACTGCATGCCGGTGGTGGCGGCCAATCGCATCGGCGAGGAGTGCGGGCAGCGCTTCTACGGCCACTCCTTCATCACCGACGAATGGGGCGATTTCCTGGCCGAGTACGGTGCCGGGGAGAGCGGCGTCCTGGTCGCCCGGCTCGACCTCGCCCGCGCGGCGACGCACCGCGCCGGCATGGGCTTCTTCCGCGACCGCCGCCCGCAGCTCTACGGACGCATCGCCGAGGACATCTAGGCGCGGGGCCTGATTGAGCAGCACTTACCTGATCGCGCTGGGGAGCAACCGGCGGCACCACCTCTACGGCGCGCCGGGTGGGGTAGTGCGCGCGGCAATGGAGGAGCTTGCCGCCTTCGGCACCGTCACCGCCCGCTCGCCCGTAGTGACGACCCCGGCGATGGGCGCGGCGCGGCGGCGCTTCGCCAATGCCGCGCTGGTGCTCGAGACCGAGCTTGCCCCGCCGGCGCTGCTCGCAGGCCTCAAGCGCACCGAGCGCAGCTTCGGTCGGCGCCGCGGCCAGCGCTGGGGTGACCGGGTGCTAGATTGCGACATCGTGCTGTGGAGTGGCGGGGTCTGGCGCTCGGGCGTGCGGGGCGAGGGCCTCGCCATCCCTCACCCGGCCTTTGCCGCAAGAGCCTTCGTGCTCGACCCGGCCTGCCGCATCGCCCGGCAGTGGCGCGATCCGCGCAGCGGATTGACCCTCGCCCAGTCCCAAGCCCGCTTGACCCGCCCGCGCCCCCTGCCTAGGTGAGCGCGCTCGCCGCGAAAAGGCGCAGCGCGTGGGCCCGTAGCTCAGTAGGTAGAGCAGCTGACTTTTAATCAGCGGGTCACAGGTTCGAATCCTGTCGGGCTCACCATTCTTTCTGCTCGCCCGAACGGTCTGTGGTGCCTGTGCCACGGCGTGGCGCGGGCTGGTGAACATCGCGCCGGACCCGGCGGTTCTCTCCGCATCATCGCGAGGGAGACGAGCATGGGACCGCAGCAAGACAGCACCGCCAGCACCCCCTACTGGCGCTTCATGGCGATGATCGCGGCCGGAACGGTGGTGATGTTCGGCCTGATGTATCTCAACACCCACGCCCCCGACCACGTCTTCTGGAGCGAGACGCGGTTCTGGATGGCCTTCGTCATGGGCGCGGCGATGATGGTGGTGATGCTCGCCTTCATGTGGGGAATGTATCCGAGTCGGACGCGCAACCTGATCGTCCTTGCCGTCGCGGCGTTGGTCTTCGCGCTTTCCCTGTGGCTGGTGCGCAGCCAGCGCACCGTGACCGACACCGAATACATGCGTGCGATGATCCCGCACCACTCGATCGCGATCCTGACCAGCACCCGCGCCCAGATCCGCGATCCCAGGGTGCGCGCCCTGGCCGACGAAATCGCAGCGACCCAGCGCCGCGAGATCGCCGAGATGAAGGCGCTGATCGCCGACATCGAGGCGAACGGCGTGCAGGCGCAGCCGGGTGCGCCGCGCTGAGCTGCCTCACATTCCGCGCGGCACGGCCACCTTCCGGCAGGTCATCGGCGCCATCCGGCCCACGGTCCAGATCGCCTCGTCGCCCTTGTTCCAGAACTGGTGCGTGGGGCTCATGTATTTCGCGCCCGAGGCCGAGCGGTCCGCGGGAATGGTGACGGGTGCATTGTCGTTCATCTGCACCATCACCCGGTCGCCATCGAGCATGTCGACCTTCAGCCGCGTGCCGTTGCCGCAATCGAAATAGCTGCTCGCGCCCGGCCCGCCGACGCTCTGGGTGCAGCCCGCCAGTGCCAACGCCCCGAGTGTGAAAAGGATAACCTGTTTCATGTGCCTCTCTCCCTCCGTTTGGAACGGAGGGTATGGCCGGAGCATGGCGTTTTTGTGGCTAGGCCTGACCCTTCCTCGCATCGAGCCAGCGTGCCGCCTGCACCCCGAAGGTGATGAGGAAGGGCACCATCACGAGGCTGAGGAACACCTTGGCCAGCACCTGCCCGATCATCAGGTCGGTGATGTCGAACTCGCCGTAGAAGGCGAGCGTGATGAAGATCACCGAATCGACCGCCTGGCTGAGCGCCGAGGCCACCGCGCCGCGCACCATCAGGCCGATGGTGCTCTCGCCGTTGCCGCTCCCGCGCAGGCGGTCGAAGATCCAGATGTTGAGCAGCAGCGAGGTGATGTAGCTGGCCGGTCCCGCCATCCACACGCGCCATGTCGACTGGTGCACACGCTCGAAGGCGGCGAGATCGTCGGGGCGGAAGGCGATCATCTCGGAGGAGGCGGGCAGGGCCAGCACCAGCTGCATCAGCACCGCCGACAGCCCCAGCGGCAGGAAGCCCCACCAAACGATCCGCTTGGCCGCCTCGCGCCCGTAAAGCTGCGACAGCGTGCTCGAGATCACCACCAGCAGCAGGAAGGGGAAGATGCCGCTCTCCACCGCAAGATCGGTCGGCCAAAGCTGCACCTGCTTGAAGGCGAGCACGCCTGCCAGCACCGTCATCCCGCCATAGAGCAGCGTGAAGACGAACATGCCGAGGGGCATTGCGATGCCTGAAGGCGCGGTGGCGGCGAAGAGGGCGGCGGCCGGAACGGCGGGTGCGGGCGTGTCCATCGGGCCAAGTGCTAGCCAGCGCGCCGGCAAAAGAAAAGCGCACTCGCACTGCCTGTCACCGCACTTTGCCCACGGCTTCTGGCCGCCCCATGCCGCATCGCCGCTTGCAAGTCCCCGCGCAAACTGCCACGCCAAGCGTGTGCGTGCCGGAGCGGGGCTGCGGCGCGTGGGGGGTCGACACGCTTTTCCAGCCAGAACAAGGGCCATTCGCTGCCGTGAACGAGAGTATCACGTCCATCCTGCTGAGCCTTGCCGGCGTGCTTGCCATTCTTGCCATCGCCTTTGCGCTGTCATCGGCCAGGCGCCAGATCAACCTCAGGGTGGTTGGCTCGGCCTTCGCGTTGCAGGCGCTGACCGCGCTCGTCGTGCTGCGCACCGATGCCGGCGTGGCGGTGATCGGGGGGCTGTCGCAGGGCGTGATCGCGCTGCTCGATTTCTCCAAGATCGGCATCACCTCGGTGTTCGGGCCGATGGAGAACAACCCCTTCGCCAACACCTTCGTGATCGCCGCGCTGCCGGTGATCGTGTTCTTCGCTGCAATCGTCTCGATCCTCTACCATCTCGGGATCATGCAGCGGCTGGTGCGCTGGGTCGGCGGGGCGATCGGCTGGATCACCGGGATCAGCAAGGTCGAGGCGCTGGGTGCAGCGGCCAACATCTTCGTCGGCCAGTCTGAAAGCCCGCTGGTGGTGCGCCCCTATCTCGCGGCGCTCAGCCCGGCGGGTCTGTTCACGCTGATGAGCGTCGGCATGGCCGGCGTGGCGGGAACGATCCTTGCCGCCTATGCGAGCTTCATCGGCGAGGAGGCCGTGCCCTTCCTGCTCGCGGCCGCCTTCATGTCGGCGCCGGGCGGCATTCTCATGGCCAAGATCATGATGCCTGACGTGGGCGGCCCGGGCGGCCACGATCACGCCATCGGCGTAGCCGCGGTTGCCCGTGCGCGCGGCAAGACCAACGCCCTTACCGAGGCGACCCGGGTGGTGATGTACGACGAGAACGGGCAGGAGGTCGAACTCCCGCAGGCCCGCATCAGCGCGGTCGGCCCGGCCTCGATCCTCGAAGGCGGCGCCAAGGCCGACGAGGTGAGCGCGGCGGAGACTTTCGAGGAAGGCCAGCGCCCCGCCAACATCATCGAGGCCGCCGCGCAAGGGACCCAGACCGGGGTCAAGCTCGCGGTCGCGGTCGGCGCGATGGTGATGGTGTTCGTAGCCCTCGTGGCGCTTGCCAACGGGATGCTGGCGGGCATCGGCACCGGCATCGTGAACCTCGCCGCCGGCGCGGGCAGCCCCCTTTCACCCGAGGTCGCAGCGTGGCTCGAGGGGATCAGCTTCCAGAAACTGCTCGGCTACATCTTCGCGCCGGTGATGTTCCTGATCGGCATTTCCGACTGGGACCAAGCGCAGATCGCGGGCGGACTGTTCGGGACCAAGATCGTCCTCAACGAATTCGTCGCCTTCATCGATCTGGGCGCTATGGGGCCGGGCGAACTGACGATGCGCAGCCGCGCGATCATCACTTTCGCGCTGTGCGGCTTTGCCAATTTCTCCTCAATCGCGATCCAGATGGCGGTGACCGGAGGCCTCGCGCCCAACCAGCGCCCGGTGATAGCGAAGCTCGGATTGAAGGCGCTCGCCGCGGGGAGCCTCGCCAACCTGATGAGCGCGGCGCTCGCCAGCCTGTTCCTGCCATACTGACCGGTGCCCTGCCCCCTTGGCAGGGCCTCCCCGGCAGGTGTAAGGCGCCCGGCATGACCAATATCGCCCCCGGCATCGCCTCCGTCAGCCTCGCCCAGCCGCTCGAAACCATCGCCGACGAGCTCGGCCGCAGCTTTTCCGAATACGGCTTTGCCGTGGTGCGCGATCACGGGATCCCGCAGGAACTGATCGACGAGGCGGAAGCCGTCTCGAAGGCGTTCTTCGCCCTGCCGGACGCAGTCAAGCGCGCCTACCGGATCGAAGGCGGCGGCGGTGCGCGCGGCTACACCCCATTCGGCACCGAGAAGGCCAAGGACGCCGAGGTGTTCGACCTCAAGGAGTTCTGGCACGTCGGCCGCGATCTGCCGGAGGGCCACCCACTCGCGGAATTCATGGCCCCCAACATCTGGCCCGCCGAGGTCGAGGGCTTCCGCGAGACAATGAGCGCGCTGTTCGCCGCTTTCGAGACCGCAGGGGCCCGCGTGCTCGAGGCGATCGCCCTGCACCTCGAACGCCCGCGCGATTTCTTCGCGGCGAGCGTCGAGGATGGCAATTCGGTCATGCGCCTCTTGCACTACCCGCCGCTCGGCGAAGGCGCGCCAGAAGGGGCGATCCGCGCTGCCGCGCATGGCGACATCAACACCATCACCCTGCTGCTCGGCGCAGAGGAGGCGGGGCTCGAACTGCTGACCCGGCAGGGCGAATGGCTGCCGATCCCGGCGGTGAAGGGCGCGCTGGTCATCAATGTCGGCGACATGCTCGAACGCCAGACGGCCGGCCGGCTGCGCTCGACCACGCACCGGGTGGTGAATCCGCGCGGCGAGGCGGCGAAGCGTTCGCGCTACTCGATGCCGTTCTTCCTGCATTTTCGGCCCGACTTCCTGATCGAGCCCCTGCCCGAGTGCATCGATCCGGACGCCGCGACTCCGCCGCCCGCGCCGATCACCGCGCATGATTTCCTGATGCAGCGCCTGCGCGAGATCAATCTCGCCTGACATCGCACGCGAAGCACGCTTCGTCGGCCTGCCCCTGAAATGGGCGCGGCGTTGCTGCGATGCAACACCACTCCGTGCAACCCCCTGACTCTGGTGGTTTTTTCGGCGCGCGGGCGGAGCGTTTCCGCAAAATCGACGACCTGACGCGAAGAGAGTCTTGAAACTGTCACAGAACCGTCGCTTTTCCGCAAGCCAGCGGGCCTAGGGCTGCCCGGCATCGACCTCTCCCAATCACGATTTCCATTTCGCAAACAGGGGCCTCAACCATGAAGCTTAAGTATCTCCTTGCCGCGAGCATCGTCAGCCTCGCCGCGACGACCACGATCGCTACGCCGGCTTTCGCGCAGGAAACCACTTCGTCGGTTCGCGGTAACGTGACCGACCAGAGCGGCGCGCCCATTGCCGGTGCGACCGTCACCGTGACCCACGTTCCCTCGGGCACGACCTCGACCCAGACCACCGACGCGAGCGGCGGCTTCAACGCGGCCGGCCTGCGTCTCGGCGGCCCCTTCAACGTCACCGTGACCGCCGACGGCTTCGAGACCGTCGAGCAGGAAATCGGCTTCCTCACCGCCGGCCAGGCCCAGCGCCTCAGCGTCGCGCTGGTCGAGCAGGGCCAGGCGATCGTCGTTTCCGGCGCGCGCCAGACCTCGTCGATCAAGCTCGCCACCGGCGCCGCCACCGTGCTTAGCGCCCGCGACATCCTCGGCGTCGCCAACATCAACCGCGACATCCGCAACCTCGCCGCGCGCAACCCGCTCGTTAACCTCGATGCGACCAACAACGGCGCGATCAGCATCGCCGGCGCCAACAACCGCTACAACCGCTTCACCATCGACGGCGTGGCCTTCGGCGACCCCTTCGGCCTCGAATCGGGCGGCCTCGTCTCGGCCCGTGGCCCGGTGCCGCTTGACGCGATCGGCGAATTCGCCGTCGAAATCGCTCCGGTGGACATCCAGCAGGGCTTCTTCCAGGGCGGCGCGATCAACGCGCAGCTCAAGTCGGGCGGCAACCGCTTCACCTTCCTCGGCGGCGCCTACTATCAGGACGACAGCCTGCGCGGCGACCGCGCGCGCGAACTTACCCGTGTCGGCGCCTTCGAATCGCAGATCTACACGGCGCAGGTCACCGGCCCGATCATCAAGGACAAGCTGTTCTTCGCGGTCACCTACGAGCGCACCCGCGACACCGTGCCTTCGGAAGTGGCGCCCTCGCAGCTCGGCATCACCGATGCGCAGCTCACCCGGATCAGCGACATCGCCCGCAACACCTACCAGTTCGACACGCTGGGCGTTGCCAATGACATCGTCGAGAGCGACGACAAGCTCGTCACCAAGCTCGACTGGAACGTCGCCGACGGTCACCGTCTGAGCGCAACCTACATCTGGAACGAAAGCGCTCTGCTCGCCGGCCAGACTGGCGTGGGCCAGATCAACGCCAACAACCCGACCTTCAACCTGCTGTCGAACAACTACACGCAGGGCGCGAAGAACCACTTCGGGATGATCCAGTCGAACAACCAGTGGTCGGACAACTTCTCGACCATGCTGCGCGTGTCCTATGCCGACTACGTGCGCCTGCAGGTGCCGATCGGCGGCAACCGCGACTTCGGCCAGTTCCAGGTCTGCCTTGCCGACAACCCCTCGGCGCCGCCGCTGGTCTGCCCGGCCGGGACCCGCCGTCTCCAGTTCGGCCCTGACATCAGCCGTCAGGCCAACGAGCTCGACAGCCAGAGCCTGAACATCGAATTCGCCGCGACGCTCAACCTCAACAACCACACCGTCAAGGTGATCGCCGAGCGCCGTACGCAGGACATCCGCAACCTCTTCGCCCAGCGCGTTTCGGGTGCGTGGTACTTCGACGGGATCAGCGACCTGCAGGCCCGCCGCGCCAACGAAGTCGACATCGCCGTGCCGCTGCGCGGCGGCATCGACACCGTGACCGCGGACTTCCAGAACAACTCGTGGACCTTCGGGATCATGGACACGATCGACGTGACCGACACCCTGACCGTGGTGGCCGGCATGCGTTACGACCTGTTCGACACGCCCGACCGTCCCTTCGCCAACGACGCCTTCCTCGGCCGCTTCGGCTTCTCGAACACTGCCACGCTCAACGGGCGTGACCTGTTCCAGCCGCGCTTCGGCATCAACTGGCAGCCGACCGACCGCCTGACGGTGCGCGGTTCGGCGGGGATCTTCGGCGGCGGCAACCCCAACGTCTGGATCTCGAACAACTACTCGAACCCCGGCCCGACGATCGGCCGCGTGCAGGTCCGCCGCGTGCCCGGCGCCACCCCGGCGCAGGACACCTTCACCGTTTCGGGCGTCACCGGCCTGTCGGCGGCGCAGCAGAACGCGATCGGCGCCGCCACGCTCAACAACGTCTCGGGCGGCACCGGCATTCCGCAGGCGCTGGTCGATGCGATCCGCACCACCGGCACTGCCGCCTCGCCGACCAACGCGCTGGATCCGAACTTCGAGGTGCTCTCGCAGTGGCGCTTCTCGGGCTCGGTCGACTACGAAGCCGACCTCGGCTTCCTTGGCGATGGCTGGACCTTCGGTGCGGACGTGGTCTATTCGAAGCAGCGCAACGCGCTGGAGTGGACCGACCTGCGTTCGGTGCCGAACGGCACTCTTCCCGATGGCCGGACCCGTTACACCGTGCTCCCCGGCCAGGGCACCACGGTGAACACCGACGTCCTGCTGACCAACACCGGTTTCGGTGACAGCTGGAACATCGTCGGCCGCTTCGACAAGCGCTTCGACAGCGGCTTCTTCTTCAACGGCGCCTATACCTATGGCGACGTTCAGGATCAGAACCCGGGCACCTCGTCGGTGGCGTTCTCGAACTACCAGAACACCGCCGTGCTCGATCCGAACTTCGCCGCGCAGGGCATCTCGAACTACCAGCGCGACCACCAGTTCCGACTGGTGGCGGGCTATGACAACGAGCTGTTCGGCGACAACATCACCCGCGTCGAGTTCTTCTACAACGTGCGTTCGGGCCAGCGTTACAGCTACACCTTCGCCGATCAGGCCGCCGGCACCGCCCGGTCGACCGTTCTCGGGGTGACCGGCCGCAACGAGCGCGGTCTGCTCTACGTGCCGAACGTGAGCAGCCCGACCGCCGATTCGCGCGTGCTCTATGCCCCGAACTTCGACTTCACCGGCTTCCAGCAGTTCGTGCTGAATTCGGAGCTGGCGGACTTCCAGGGCCAGATCGCGCCGAAGAACATCGCCAAGACCCCGTGGGTGCACAAGCTCGACCTGTCGGTGCGCCAGCAGGTTCCGCTGCCGCTCGGCGGGAAGATGGAACTGTCGATGGAAATGGAGAACGTCCTCAACTTCATCGACAAGGACTGGGGCACGATCCGTCAGGTCGGCTTCCCCTACACCGCGCCGATCGTGAACGTGCGCTGCCTGACCACTCCGGGCAACGCCGCGAGCGTCGCCACGGTGGCCCAGCCCTGCGCCCAGTACCTCTACGAGAACCGTTCTGGCACGACCTTCCGTGCGCCGGTCGAAGCGACCAACATCAACGGGTCGCTGTGGGGCGTGCGCTTCGGGGTGCGCGTGCTGTTCTGATCGCGTCGCGCAAGCGAACCACTTAGAAGGGCGGCCCGGTAACGGGCCGCCCTTTTGCTTTGGGAGCCGTGGCGACCGCCGAGCTGGATCAGGAACGAGCCATGCGGGCCGTGCCGGCCGCTGCCGAACGGTCGGCCTCGGCCAGCAGCGCCGCGGCCAGCGCCGCGCAAGTCGCGGCGTCGGCGCCGCCCGTCAGGGCGCGCTCGAGCGCGCCGGCGGCTTTGCCCAGCGCCGCCTCGCCGAACATCGCCGCCGTGCCCGCCAGCTTGTGCAGCAGCCTGGCGAGGTCTTCGGCCTGATCCCGTGACGCTTCCGGCCCTGATGTTCCGAGCCGTCCTGCGGCAAGCTCCGCCCCCACCGCCGCCAGAGCTTCCGCGCGCCGCGCCTCCCAGCGCGCCACCAGCCGCGGCGAGCGAGCGAGGGCCGAGGCGCGTTCCGACCGGCCGAGAGGAATGCGCGCGACCGGCGCATCGCTGTCGCCCGTCTCCACGATCCGCGTCGGCAGCCAGCGTTGCAGGGCGCGGGCGAGCTGGGCGAAGACCACCGGCTTGGCGAGATGCCCCTGCATCCCCGCCGCCCGCGTCGCAGCGACATCCTCGGGGAAGGCATTGGCCGTGAGCGCGATCACCGGCAGCAGCCCGGGCCCGATCCCCTCGTCACGGATCGCGCGGGTCGCGGCGAGCCCGTCGCAGTCGGGCATCTGCACGTCCATCAGCACCAGATCATAGGGACGCCCGCGCATGACCTGGTCGATCACCATTGCGATCGCCTCGTTGCCGTCATGCGCCAGATCGACCTGCTGTCCGCAGCGCTGGAGCATCTCGCCGATCAGCTCGCGGTTGATGTCGTGATCCTCCGCGAGGAGGATGCGCGACGGGGCGAGCGCCGCCGGGGCGAGGTCGGCGGCCGTTGGCGTCCCGGGCAGGGCCACCATGTCCTGCGCGGGCGGGGCGAGCGTCGCGGGCAGCACCAGTGTGAAGCGGGAGCCCTCGCCGGGCACGCTCTCGACCTCGATCCGCCCTCCCAGCAGCGCGGCCAGCTGGCGGCTGATCGACAGGCCGAGACCCGTCCCCCCGAACCGCCGCGCGGTGCTCGCCTCGCCTTGCGTGAAGGGATGGAAGATGGTCTCGAGCTGGCGCGGGCTGATCCCGATGCCGCTGTCGGCGATGGTGATCCGCACCTCCTGGCGGCACACCCGGTAGCTGACCCGGATGTGCCCCGCCTCGGTGAATTTGACCGCGTTGCCGATCAGGTTGAGCAGGATCTGCCGCAGCCGCAGCCCGTCGGTCAGCACCCAGGGCGGGCGGTCCTCGGAATAGCGGGAAGCGGGATCCCCGCCGCCATCGCATGAGACCTCGAGCGTCAGCCCCTTGCGGCTTGCCGCAGGGCGGTGGAGCGCGGCGCATTCGGCTATGCTGGCGTGAAGGTTGACCGGCGCGCGGTCGATCGCGAACTGCCCGCTCTCGATCTTGCTGAGATCGAGCACGTCGTTGAGCAGCATCATCATCGACCGGCCCGACTGTACGATCAGCTCGGCAAAGCGCCGCTGGTCGGCCGCCAGCTCGCCCTGAAGCATCAGCTCGGCAAAGCCCAGCACCCCGTTCATCGGGGTGCGGATCTCGTGGCTCATGTTGGCGAGGAATTCGGACTTGGCCCGCGCCGCGTTCTCGGCGTTGCGGCGGGCGCGGGTGAGCAGCAGTTCGAGCTCGACCCTCTCGGTCACGTCCCGGGCCGCCACCACCACGCCCTCGCGCGCGCCGGTCTGCGGATCGTGGAACACCGCGCAATCGGCCTCGAGGAAGACCGGCGAGCCGTCAGGCGCGTCGGCGAAGCGGCGATAGGTCACGCGCTCGTGCACGCTGGTGCCGTCGAGCAGCCGCTCCAGCGCCTGCACCGTGCGGTCATGCGCATCGGGGTGCAGGCGCGCGGTGAGATGCTTGCCGATATAGGTCTCGGGCGGCACCCCCATCACGGTGCGCACCGAGGGCGAGGCATAGGTGCACACGCCCGAAAGATCGAAGCGCAGGATCGCGTCGGTGATGTTGTCGGCGAGCAGATCGACCTCGCGCTTGCCGGCCGCGAGCTGTGCCACCATGCGGTCGCGCCCGGCGAGGATCGCGGCGACCGGTAGGCCGGTGAGGAAATTGGCGGCGATGAAGGCCTGCAGCAGGTGCAACTGGGCGATGCCCCCGCCGCTCGCCGCCGCGATCGGACCCTCGCCCGCGAAGGTCATCGCGCCTGCCACCACTGCCACCCCGACGACATTGAGCGCGCTGCCGAGGCTGCCCAAACGGAAGGCGTGGAGGAGGGTGACCGGCTGGATCAGGAACATCAACGGGTAGAGCGTCTGGTCGAACACCAGATAGGCGCTGACCATCCCGCCGCCGAGCAGGACGACAGCTTCGGGCATGCGCGCCGGTGCCGGGGCGAGGCGGCCACGCAGCCGGTCTGTCGCCAGCAGCGCGGCAGGCACGATCAACACCATCGCCATGCTGTCGGTGAGAAACCACGTCACCGCGCCGGCGCGCAGCTGTTCGAGGCTCGTGCCCATGGCCGGCAGCGCCACCAGCGCCGAGAGCACCGGCCCCACCAGCCCGCCCCCCCACACGAAGCGGGCGAGATCGCCGAGGCGGTTCATGTCGGGCGGTGCCCGGCCCGGCACCCGTGTGAGGGCCAGCACGGCGACGATTTCGACCACGTTGGCGAGCGAGAAGAACAGCGCGATACTGTCGGGCAGCTGCACCACCACATTGGCCGCAAGGCTCGCGGCGAAGCATGCGATGAGGAAGGGCACCTCGCAGCGGAGCCCGGCACGCAGCAAAACCGCGACAGCGCAGGCGTTGGCGAGCCAGATCGGGCTGACGGTATCGCCCGCGCGCGACAGCATGAGGCTGAGGCAGGCGAGCGCGAGATACCCCGCACCGCCGATCAGCGCCGCAAGCAGACTGCGCCGGTCAGGCGGCCCGACCGCGATTCCGGCGAGCATCAGCGCGTTGCGGATCAGAGCGAAGCCAGCCCCGGCCTCGCGGGCAGCCGGGCGCACGGCTGCATATGACGGCGCCTTGCGGGCGACGCCCATGGCGGCATCAGGCGGATCGCTGCCGCCGTGCCGATCGTGATTGTCTGCGCGCCCGATCGCTGCGCTCCATCGCCAATTGCCCGCGTGTTGCTATAGTGGGTTAGGGCGGATTGCAGAGACAACTGCATCCGGAATGGAGTTAACGGGCAGGCAGGCGAGCGGCGATGGCAACACCACAACCCTTCGGCGCCCGGCGCAAGCGGCTCAGCTGGCCGCTGATCGCGGGTATTGTCCTGCTGCACATCGCCGCGCTTTACGGTCTCGCCCGCGCGCTCGCGCCCGACATCACCGCCGCGGTCGAGCGCGAGGTGGTGTCGGCCTTCAGCATCGCCACACCCCCGCCGCCGTCCCCGCCCCCGCCGGAAAATCGCCCCGAACCGGATGAAGGCGCGCAAGGCGCGCCCGGGCGGGAGGCGGTGGCGAAGCCCGTGACCGCACAGCCGCCCAGGGTGCGGGTCAGGCAAGACAAGCCGCTCCCGCGCGCCGCATCGACCGGCACCGCGAACCGCTCGGGCGCGGCGGCGGCAGGCGAGGGCACCGGCGCGGCGGGCACGGGGCTGGGCACCGGCAGCGGCAATTCCGGCAGCGGGCGCGGCGGGGTAGCGGTCTCGAAGCCCGTCCACATCTCCGGCAGCATCGACAATGCCCGCGACTTTCCCGTGCCTCCCGGCGGGCGCGAGGCGCGGCGCGGCACGCAGGTCATCGTGCGCGTGACCGTGGGCACCGATGGGCGCGCGCGCGATTGCAGCATCTACCGCCCCAGCCCTGATCCCGAGGCCGACCGCATCACCTGCCGCCTCGTCGAGAGCCGCCTCGGCTTCCGCCCGGCGCGCGATGCGGCCGGCAATCCGGTCGCCGCGCCCTTCTACTGGCGCCAGCAGTGGTTCTGATGCGACCGGTGGCGGAATAATCCTGACCAGCATTACGTTTCGGCAAAACTTGCTGATATAGCGGGGCCAGACGAGGGGTATGCGAGTGACGGCCATCCATCCTGTGATCCTGTGCGGCGGCGGCGGCACGCGCCTGTGGCCTGTGAGCCGCAAGGCGCTGCCCAAGCCGTTCCTGCCGCTGCTGGGCGAGGAGACGCTGTTCGAACAGGCGGTGCGCCGGGTCGCCGGAGACGATTGCTTCGCCCCGCCGATCGTGGTCGCGGGTGCGGACCATGCCGATCTGATCGAAGCGCAGCTCGGCCCGGCATCGGGAGCGCGGCTGGTGATCGAGCCAGCGGCGAGGAACACCGCGCCCGCCATCGCGCTTGCCGCCGCGTTGCTGCCCGAGGACGCGGTGATGCTGGTCTGCCCGAGCGACCACCACATCGCCAACACCGACGCCTTCCGCGCCTCCGCCCTTGCCGCGGCGGCATTGGCGCGCGAGGATCATCTCGTGAGTTTCGGCATCGCCGCCGACCGGCCCGAGACCGGCTACGGCTACCTGCGCCGCGGCGCGCCGCTGGCCGGGGGCTACGCGATCCGCGAATTCGTCGAGAAGCCCGATCGGGCGCGGGCCGAAGCCTATCTCGCAAGCGGCGAATACAGCTGGAACGGCGGGATTTTCGCCTTCCGCGCCGGGCACCTGCTGGCGGAACTCGCCGCGCACCGCCCCGACATGGCGCGCCTGGTGGCAGAGGCGGTCGCGGGCGGCCGGTGGGAGGGCGCGCGCTTCCATCCCGCGCCGGCGCCCTTCGCCGCGATCGCGGGGGATTCGATCGATTATGCCGTCATGGAGAACACCGCCCGCGCGGCGATGGTGCCGGCCGACATGGATTGGTCCGATATCGGCAACTGGGCCGCGCTCGCCGAGGCGCTGGCTGGCGAGGCTGACGGGCGGGGCAATGTCGTGCGCGGGGCGGTCGACCTGGCGGACTGCCGCGATGTCTTCGCCACCACCGACGGGCCGCGCATCTCGGCCGTGGGGCTCGAGGGGGTGTGCATCGTCGTCTCGGGCGGCGAGGTGCTGGTCACCACGCGCGACGGCGCGCAGGGTGTGGGCAAGCTGCCGGGGGCGATGAGCCAGTGACCGCGCGCCGGCTCTCCACGCTGATGGTCGAGAAGGTCTGGGGCCGCGAGGTGCTGCCTGCTCCCTTCGCTGCGCCGCCCGGCACGCGCATCGGCGAGATCTGGTTCGAACCCCCGCCCGAATTGCCGCAGGTGCTGGTCAAGTATCTGTTCACGAGCGAGAAACTCTCGGTGCAGGTGCACCCCTCCGAGGCCAGCGCGCTTCCCGGCGAGGCGGGCAAGGAGGAGTGCTGGCTGGTGCTCGATGCCGAGGAGGGGGCTGAGCTTGCCATCGGCTTCGCGCGGGAGGTGACGCGCGAGGAGATCGCCGCAGCGGCGCGCGACGGCAGCATCGAGACGCTGCTCGCCTGGCACCCGGCGCAGGCAGGCGACCTGTTCTACCTTCCGGCCGGCACCGTCCACGCCATCGGCCCCGGCCTCGCGCTGGTCGAGGTGCAGCAGACCAGCAACACCACCTTCCGCCTCTACGACTACGGCCGCCCGCGCGAACTGCATCTCGAGCGGGCCCTCGCTGTCGCTTCGGGAGGGGTTTATGCGCCCGCGAACAAAGGCTCGGTAACCGCGGGGCCGGTTCTGGTCGATGGCCCGCACTTCCGGCTCGAGCGGATCGAGGGCGCCCCCGATGCGGCGACTTCGGCGGCGTGGAGCGGGGCGCTGCTGGCACTGCCGCTGGCGGGCGAGATCGCTGCGAAGGACGGATCGGCCCGGGCGGCGGCGGGGGAGTGCCTCGTGGCGGACGGCCTCGACAGTCTCGATTTCGGCGGGGCGCAGGTGACCCTGCTGGCGCGCGCATCCTAGGCGGGCTCCGCGCCGACCAGTAACCGCTCGATCTCGGTCATGCCGTAGGGCTTGCGCAGCACCGCCGCCGCGCCCAGCCGCTCGAAGCTCGCAGCTCCTTCGGCATAGCCCGTCGCCAGCACGAAACGCACGCCCGCCGCGCGCAGGGCCTCGGCGATTGGCTCGGAGCTTTCCCCGCCGAGGTTGAAGTCGATGATCGCGAAATCGGGCGGGCTCTCGGCGATCGCCGCCAGCGCGCCGGTGACCGAGCTTTCCAGCCGCACCTCTGCCACCCCGAGGCGTTTCAGGTTCTCCTCGGTGTCGAGCGCGATGATGATGCTGTCCTCCACCACCAGCACACGAGCGGGCGCATCGGGGGGCAGGCGGTCGGCGCGCAGCGGATCGGGCGGGGGCGGGGCGAGACGCCGCCCGGGCGCATCGGGTGCGGCAAGATAGCGCGCGGGGACGAGGAATTCCGCCTCCACCCCGCCGAGCTTGTAGCGCACGTCCGCCTCTCCGCCGAGATCATGCGGGATCGAGCGGGTGATGATGGTCGAGCCGAAGCCGTGGCGCGTCGGCGCGGTCACCGGCGGCCCGCCGCTCTCGCGCCAGCGCAGCGCGAGATCGCCGAAGGCGGTGCGTGCAAGGCTGACCTCGACCGTCCCGGCGCGGGCCGAGAGGCTGCCGTATTTGGCGCTGTTGGTCGCCAGCTCGTGCACCACCAGCGCCAGGATGGTGTAGGCCTCCGGCGTCACCAGCACATCATCGCCGCTCAGGCGGAAACGTGCGCGAGCCTCGCCGCTATAGGGCGCAAGCTCGGCCTCGATCAGCCGCGCGAGGCTTGCCGGGCCCCAGTTCTTGGCGGTGATGTTGTCATGCGCGCTCGCCAGCGCGGCGATGCGCCCGCCGATGATCGCGGCAAAGCCGGGCACCGACAGCGCCTCGGCCTGCGACTGCGACACCAGCGCGCGGATCAGGCCGAGGATGTTGCGAACGCGGTGGTTCAGTTCGGCGATCAGCAGGTCCTGCTGCTCGGCCGCGCGGGCGCGCTCGCGCGTCAGATCCTCGCTCATCCGCAGGATCACCTCGATCAGCGTGCGGCGCAGGCGCGCGGCGATCTCGCATTCCTCGGCGCTCCAGTCCGCCGAGTGGCCCCGCACGGTTTCCTGCCAGGCTGAAAAGCTCGCGCGCGGCTGGAGCAGTTCGCCGGGCGCGGCGACCGCCTTGTTCGGATCGCCCGCCCATTGCACCACCCGTTCGAGCGGGCGGCGCCACAGCACCAGCGCATCGCGCGTGCCGCGCGACAGCGGCAGCACCAGCGCGCCGGCCGCGCGGTGCGCGAAGGGCGCGGCTTCGGCGATCTGGTCGGCAAGGCGGGTGGTGGCGTGGGTCGCCCCGCCAAGCGTCGTCGCCAGCAGCGGCGCGACGGCACGGAAGGCGTCCTCGTCGGGCGCATCGCCGCTGGCGCGATATTCCCCGTCGGCAAAGAGCGAGATGCCGTCGTGCTGGATCGTGCCGCGCAGCAGCTCCTCGATCATCGGCAGGCTGTCGGCGAGGCTGACCCCGCCCGCAAGGCGCAGCAGCAGCCGGTCGTTCAATTGCCGCGCTCGTTCGCGCAAGCCTTCGGCCTGCGCCACCAGAATGCGGTCGAGCATCAGCGAGAAGGTCTGGCTGAGCAGTTCGGCCACGGTGCGCAGCGAATAGGGCGGCAGGCGCGCTTCGCGGTGGTGGCACGAGATCATGCCCCACAGCCGGTCGTGCCGGACGATCGCGATCGCCAGCGAGGCGCCCACCCCCATGTTGCGCATATAGGCGAGGTGCATTTGCGAGTGCGCGCGGAGCATCGACATCGACAGGTCGAGCGGCGTGTTCTCCGGCCCGAGCGCCGGGACGATCGGAACGGGATCGGCAGTCATGTCGGCAATGACACGGAAGCGGTTGCGGCGGAACAGCTCGCGCGCCTGCTGCGGAATGTCGGCGGCGGGGTAGCGCAGGCCCTTGAAGGGTTCGAGGCTCTCGTCCTTGTCCTCGGCGATCACCTCGCCGCTTTCGTCGGGATGGAAGCGGTAGACCATCACCCGGTCGTAGCCGGTCATCTGGCGCACGAGCCGGGCCGCCGTATCGCACAGCGCGGCGAGGCTGGCGGCCTGTTCGAGCTGGGCGATGACAGGGACGATCATGCTGACATGGTCGGCAAAGTCGCTCGCGGCGTGGGGCTCGAACTCGATGATTGTCAGGCCGCAGGAGCGGTGCACGGCGCAGTCGAAACGGGTGCCCGTGCCGGCAAGATCGAGCCCGAAGCGGCGTTCGAGCGCGTCCACCCCCGCAAGGCCGCCGAGCGCCTGTTCGAGGGTGGCGAGGGCCGCGGGCGCGAGAATGGCGGCAAGCGGGGTGCCGGGGGCGGGGCTTTCGGCAAGGCCCAGCAAGTCCGCGGCATTGGCCGAGGCGTGCACCACCTGCCCCGCGGCATCGGCGGCCAGCAATCCGCCGAAGCTCTGGATCGAGGCGATGTGGTGGATCGGCTCGCGGTCGCATTCGGTGAGCGTGTCGCTGCGCTGGTGGAGGTTCATGACGCAGCGCCTTCCGGCACCTGCGCACCCTCGGCGACGGCGAGAAAGTGGGCAAAGACCGCCTCGGCCGCGCGGGTCGCCCCTTCGGCCTCCTCGATACCGGCGGGGCGTTCGACCCTCTCCCTGAGGCCCTGCCAGAAGGCCATCATCGCCCCGTCATCGAGGAAGGCCACCGGCCAGGTGCCGCCGCCGATGCGGGCGACCTGCTTGGCGATGGCGCGATTGCCGAGCGCCGATCCGGCCAGCACCCAGGCCGTGCCGAGCGCGTGCCCTGCGCCGGTCCGGCCGAGAGTGAAGAGCGGCGCCGGGGCGGGAAGGGCGCAGTCGAGGGCAGCAAGGTCGCGCGCGATCAGCCCGGATTGCGGCGGCGGGGCGAGGCCGCGCGGCGCATGGGCCCCGATCCATGCCTCGAGCGGCGCGCGGGCGGCGTGTTGCAGGGCGAGGAAGCGGGCATAGTCGGAGCGGGTCTGCCATCCGCTTGCTGCCTGCATCGCGTGGTCGAGCAGGTCGTGCGCGGCCATCGTCGCGCTGCGCAGATGCGCGCGCAGGCTTTCGCGCGGGTCTGCATTGTCCATGACCGGTGCCATGCCACCCGTCCTTCCCGTCCGAATCGACCACTAAGCCGATCTGCCGCACGATCCCGAGTGTAAGGCAAATTAGGCAATCAATATGTACAGATATTGTTACATATGTAGGCCGTCTTGGCAATCGCCCGCGCACATCGGGCATCGGTTCAGGGGGCGAGCAGCCGCCCGCCTTCCTTCTTCACCGCCGCCTCGAGCGGGCCTTTCATCACCGAGAGCAGCAGCGGCAGGTCCATCTCGATCACCACCTCGTGATCGCGCACCTCGACGCCGCCGGGAATGGCCTGGCCCATCACCTCGGCGGTGATGTTCATGCGGTCCTCATGCGGCCAGCCGGTGGTGACCCTGGCGAGGCCTGCAGGGAAGAAGCCGCCGATCTCGTCGGCATGGGCGCGCATCCGGCGGCGGACCTCTTCCTTCGTGAGGTTGTGGGGAAGGGTCACGCGCATGGCTCAGCGCTCCTGTTTGGTCGGCAGGGCCGCGAAATCGGGCAGGGGCACGCCGGTGTCGGGCATTCCGGTCATGTCCTCGAGCGCCTTGGCCCCTCCGTAGCGGTATTCGAGATAGCGGCTCTTGATCGCGAGATCGTCGAGCGCGCCCTCGGCAAGGCGGCGGGTGACGCGGTCGACCTCGCCAGAGAGCTTCTCGAGGCTTTCGGTCAGGCGTTCGTCGGCAGTCTTGCCGGCGTGTTCTTCGGCGCGCAGATGCACGGGGATCTTGCGGTAATTGTCGATCGTCTCGGGGATGTATTCGCCCACGAGCTCGCGCACCTCGGCCATCGCCGGTTCGTTGTCGCCGAGGCCCTTCAATTGCAGCCCCAGCGCATCGAGCTGCACGCCCAGCCGGTCGACCAGCGCCTGCGCGGGCGGGGGCAGGGCGGGGCGCTGCGCCTCGAGCCACAGCTCGGTGCGCGCGACCATCTGGTGCGGGTTGCCCTGCTTCAGCTCCTCGCGGCGCGGGGTCTTCACCTTCCCGGTCGCGGCGAACATGGCGAAGACGATGGCGGTGAGCGCCACCACGGTCATCACGCCCCAGAAGCCGATCCCGCCGATGATCGCACCCGTGATCCCGGCCCCGACATAGAGCGCCAGCAGCGTCAGCACGATATTGCGCGCCTTCCTGAGCAGCGCCTTCGTCTTGACCTCGGCCGAGGCCTTGCCGATGCTTGCCCCGCGCGGCGCAGGGCGGTGGGTGCCGCCCTCGCGCTGGGTGACGAGGCTCCGCTTGGCCTCGCGCAGGATGCGGTCGGATTCTCGGGTGCTGTCGGGCATTATCTATCCAGCGCCAGCAGCGAGGGCGTCTGCGCGGCGACCTTGGCCTGGGCCTGGGCCTGGCCTTCGGCGCGGGCGATGTAGCCCTTGGACTTCTCGACCTCGGCGGTCAGCACGGTGACGGTCTGCTTCATCGAATCGAGCGCGCGGACCTTGAAGTTGTCGACCTCGTCCATCGTGTCGTAGATGTTCTGGAAGGCGCGCTGGAGCGTTTCGAGCGGGATGGTGCTCGAGGCCGCCTGCTCGTGGATCTGCGCGGTCTGTTCGCGCAGCAGCGTGCTGGTCGAATCGATGATGTCGCTGGTGGTCTTGTTCAAGGCCGTGATCTGGCCGAGCACGAGGCGCTGGTTGGTCATCGCCTGCGCCACGGTGACGGCAGTGCGCAGCGCGCCGACCGTGGTGGTGCTGGCGCGGTCGACGCCCTTCACCAGTTCGACATTGTTCTTCTTGACGAGGTCGAGCGCGAGATAGCCCTGCACGCTCACCGCCATCTGCGTCAGCAGGTCCTGCGTGCGCTGCCGGACATAGAACAGCGCGCTCTCGCGCAGCGCCTTGGCCTTGGCGGGGTCGGAGCTGTCGAGCTCCAGCGCCTTCTGCTCGAGCCGTTCGTCGAGCGTCTTGGCGATGTGGATCATCTGCTCCAGCTCGCCCATCGCGGTCCACAGCTTCTGGCGCTCGGTATCGATCGCGGCGTTGTCGAGATGCAGCTCCTTCTTGCCGCTTTCGAGCCGCTGGAGGATCGAGGCGATGTGCCCCTGCGCGGAGGTGTAGCTGTCGAAGTAGTTCTTGATCTTGTTGCCGAAGGGGATGAGCCCGAGGATCTTGCGCGGCCCCGACAGCTTGCCCTGCCGTCCGGGATCGAGATCCTCGACCGTGCGGCGCAGTTCAGCGAGATCCTTGCCCACGCTGCCGTCGGCATCCATCGCGCGCACCGGGCGGTCGAGGAAGCGGTTCGACATGGCGGCGGCGGCGCGGATCTGCTCCTGGCCCATGCGGGTGATCTGGTCGACCTTCTCCCCGAAGGCCGGGGAATTGGCATCGACCGAGACCAGTTCGTTCACGAAGGCATCGACCTTGGTGTCGAGCTTCGACTTCTGCTCGGAGGTGACCGGCACCAGCCCCGCGGCCTGCGCGGGCGCGACCTGGGGCACCGGATCGGGCGGGGTGAGGGTGAAGTCCGTCGCGGTCGCCGTCTTGGTTTCGGTGCTCATGCCTCGTCTCGTGCTCCCTCTGGGCCACCGCGCCACGCGAGGCGCGAAAAACGGCCGTGCCCACTGTATTAGTGATCTAAAACACGCCTTTCAAGCGCGCGCACGCATGCTACGCTCGAAACCCCCCTCCCGTCCATGCCCGCAAGCCCCGCTTGGCATTCCGGCGCGGCGCGGGCTAGGTTGCGGGCAAGGCAGGCAAAATGCGAGGGGCCCGACAATGAACGAGACCACCGATCAGGCCCCGCTCGGCGGTGTGCTCGCCGCGGTGCGTGAGTGGTGGACCGTGCACGTCATCGGCCGCGTCGACCAGGCCGAGGTGACCGAGCGCCGCCGCGAGGACGGCCAGCTGTCCGAACACTACCTGTTCATGACCGCGATGAGCGGCGCCATCGCGATCCTCGGCCTGCTGCTGTCCTCGCCGGCGGTGGTGATCGGGGCGATGCTGCTCTCGCCGCTGATGGGGCCGATCATGGGCCTCGGCTTCGCGCTCGCGATCGGGGACTGGGACTGGCTCAAGCAATGCCTGCGCACGCTGGTGATCGGCAGCGTGATGGCGGTGCTGCTGTGCGCCGTGCTGGTGTTCGTCTCGCCCATCCAGGCCGTCACCAGCGAGATCGCGGCACGCACTAGGCCAAACCTGTTCGACCTGTTCGTGGCGCTGTTCTCGGCCCTTGCCGGGGCCTATGCCATGATCCGCGGGCGCGAGGGGGCGATCGTCGGCGTCGCCATCGCCACGGCGCTGATGCCGCCGCTCGCGGTGGTCGGCTACGGCCTTGCCACCTGGAACTGGACGGTGTTCTCCGGCGCGCTGCTGCTGTTCGTGACCAACTTCATAACAATCGCGCTCACCGCCTTCGGCATGGCCAAGCTCTACGGCTTCCGCGCCAACCTGTCGAAGGGGCAGTCGCAGGTTCAGAACTTCATGGTGGTGGCGGTCTTCATCGCGCTCGCCGTGCCGCTCGGCTTCTCGCTCCAGCGGATCGCGTGGGAGGCCAACGCCCAGCGCATCGTGCGCAGCGAGATCCGTGCGCAGTTCGACGACCGCTCGCAGCTCGATCTCCTGGAGATCGATTTCGCCGCCGCCCCGGTGGGGGTCCATGCGGTGATCTTCACGCCGCTGCTGCAGCCCGGGGTCGAGACGCGGGTGGAGCGCGCGCTGGCCGAGCGGCTGGACGAGCCGGTCAAGCTCGATCTGGTGCAATACGAGGTCGGCACCAATGCCACCGCCGCCGAGCGGGCGCAGCTTTCCGCCGCCCGCGAACGCGATGAGCGCGCCGCAACCTCGCGCGCCGAGGCGCTGACGGCGCGGCTGGCGCTGGCTGCGGGGGTGGGGCCGGGCGAGGTGCTGATCGACAACGCCCGCCGCCGCGCGCTGGTGCGGGCAAAGCGGCTGGAGGGTGCGAGCCTTGCGACCTACCGCGCGCTCGAGGCGCGGATCGCCGCGAGCGAACCCGAATGGCGGATCGAACTGGTCCCGCCGTCCGCTGCCCTGCCGGACGCGATCGCCTTCGCCGAGGGCGCGCCGACCGAGGCGGGCGCCCGCGCGCTGGCGCTGACCGGCTGGGCGGCGCAGCGGCTGGGCCGTGCGGTGGTGCTCACCGGCCCCGCCGAAAGCGCCGAGGCAGCAGCCGAAGTGCTGCGCGAGGCAGGCGTCGCCGCAGAAACCCGTGCGGGCGCGGCCCCCTTGCGCGCAAGCTGGGCGGAGGAGGCGGACTAGCCCGCCCGCCGGTCCGCCTGCTCTGTTGGCGGGATGCGAGGCACCGCTCGTCCCGATCGCAGACACCGCTGCGGAACGATCGCCGGCGCGGGCGCTACCCCAGCGCAGTCGGAAGGAGTCGAGCCATGGAAGATGCGCGGGTGTGGGAGTTCGAACGGAGCCTTTGGACCGGTGGTGCCGAGACCTACGAGGCGCTGATCGACGACGAATGCCTGATGGTCCTGCCGGCACAGCCCTATGTCTTCACGGCCGAGCAGGCGATCGCCGCGGTCGAGGACACGCCGCGCTGGTCGGAAGTGACCTTCAGCGAGGAGCAGGTCGTGCGTCCCCAGGAGGGGCTGATCGTCCTGTCCTACAGGGCCGAGGCGAAGCGTTCCGACCGCAGCTATGTCGCGTTCTGCACCAGCACCATCCGCAGGCTGGCCCATGACGAATGGCGGGTGGTGCAGCACCAGCAGACCGTGCCGCTCACCGCCGGCTGAACCTTATGCCGATCTCGAGGAGATACGATCGTGGCCACCATCCCGCCGACTGAGCCCGACACCGTCGAGCCCGCTGCCCCGCCCGAGGAGGCGCCGCCGCAACCTGCCGAACCCTACAGGTCGCCGCCGCCCGAAACCGAACCGACCCCGCCCGACATCGACGAGCCCGGTCGCGGTCCCGACGAGGCTCCGCCCGAGCAGATCTGACGGGCTCGCTGACGGGGTCCGGAGGTTCAGCCTTGAATCGTCTCAGGCCGCCAGCTGGATCGGGACGATCTCGCCCGCGAGGTAGAGCTTCTTCGCCTTGGCGCGGCTGAGCTTGCCCGACGAAGTGCGGGGCAGGGTGCGCGGAGGCACGAGTTCGACGATGCAGCTCATGCCGGTGACCGAGCGCACCTTGTCGGCGATCTGGTCGCGCAGGCGGATGCGCTCCTCGGGGTCGGAGACCTTGCAGTGGACCAGCACCGCGGGCGCTTCCTCGCCGTTCTCCATCTCGATGGCGAAGGCGGCGATGTCGCCGTGGTTGAAGCCGGGAAGCTGCTCCACCGCCCATTCGATGTCCTGCGGCCAGTGGTTCTTGCCGTTGATGATGATCATGTCCTTCGCCCGCCCGACGATAAACAGGTAGCCCTTGGCGGTGTAGCCCATGTCGCCGGTGTCGAGCCAGCCGTCAGCCAGGCAGTCGGCGGTGGCTTCCTCGTTGCGGAAGTAGGAATGCATGACGGAGGGGCCGCGGCACCACACCTTGCCGATCTGGTGATCGCCCTTCGTCGTGCCGTCCTCGCCCCGGATCGCGACCTCCATGTCCGGGAGCGGCTTGCCGCAATTGACGATCGCCCGGTAGCGCGCCGGGCGGGAGAGATCGCGCGGGGCGCCCGAGAGGCGTTCCTCCTCGACCAGCTCGACCCGGATGCCCTCGCCCGGCGGCATCACCGTCACCGCGAGCACCGCCTCGGCAAGGCCGTAGGAGGGGGTGAAGCTCGCCGCCTTGAAGCCTGCCTCGGCGAAGGCGTTGACGAAGTTCTGCATCACGTCCGGGCGGATCATGTCCGCGCCGTTGCCCGCGATCCGCCAGCGCGACAGGTCGAAACGTTCGGCGACGTGGCTCTGGCTCGAGATGCGGCGCGCGCAGATGTCGTAGCCGAAGGTGGGGGAATAGGAGAGCGTGTTTCCCGGGTTGCGGCTGATCATGTCGAGCCACGCCAGCGGGCGGCGGGCGAAGGCGTCGGGCTTGAGGTAGTCGCCCGAAACCTGGTTGGCGATCAGCGAGAGCAGGCAGCCGACGAGGCCCATGTCGTGATACCACGGGAGCCAGCTGACGCAGCGGTCGTTGGTGCCGAGGTTCATCGTCTCGGCGTGGCCGTAGAGATTGTGCAGCAGCGCCCGGTGGGTCACGGCGACGCCGGTCGGGAAGCGGGTCGAGCCGGAGGAATACTGGAGGTAGCAGATGTCGTCCGGGCTGGCCTCGGGCAGGGTGACCTCGGGAGCCTCGCGGCGGGCGAAGTCCTGCCAGCTTTCGGCGGCGCAGCCCTGCCTCGCGGCGGCGGCGGCGGCCATCTCGGCGATCTCCTCGGGGTAGAGGAGGAGCTTGGGGTCGGAGCTCATCAGCTGGATCGCCAGTTGGTCGATGTAGTTGTCCTTGCCCCCGAAGGTGGTCGGCAGCGGCAGCGGCACCGGCCAGGCACCGGCATAGACGCAGGCGCAGAACAGCGCAGCGAACTCGGCGCCGGTCTCGGCGATGAGGGCGACGCGGTCCTCCTTGCCGATCCCCGCCGCGACCAGCCTGCGTGCCATGACCAATGCATCTTCGCGCATGGTCGTATAGGGGTAGACGCGCGCCAGTTCGCCACGCATGTCGTGGAAGTTGAGCCCCTTCCGGCTCTGCGCGGCATAATCGATCGCTTCGTTGAAGGTTGCGAATTGCGCACGGATTCGCGGCAGGTCGCAGTCGTTCGGCGTCGGCGTCAGGGCGGCGTCGGTCATGATTTTTCAGCGATACCCGTCAGTTGCGGCGCGGTTCATGGTGGCACCCCTTCCGCGCTCTGGCATAACCCCGTGTCGCCGGGCATAGTCCGGCGTCTTCCAGAGTTCGCATTTGATAAGGAAAGTGGCACGAATAAGGCGAAATGGTTTCAGGTAAAGCGAATTCGTCATCGACCGGTCGTGATGCCGGGGAGGATCGCCGCGTCCGGCGGCGCGGCGAGCGGCGGGCCAAACCCCCGCTCACCGAGACGAATTTGCGCGACCTGGCGCTGCATTACGCCGCCCGCTTCGCCTCTACGGGGGCGCGGCTCGAGGCCTATCTTTCGCGCAAGATCAGGGAACGCGGCCTGGCCGAGGATTCCGACGGGCGGGCCATCGATCCCGATCTCTCCGCGCTCGTCGCCCGGCTGGCGGAACTGGGCTATGTCGATGACGATGCCTATGCCCGGATGCGCGCCCGCGATCTGGGTGCGCGGGGCTATGGCGCGCGGCGGGTGGAGGAGAGCCTGCGACATGCCGGGGTCGGCGATGTCTTGCGTGCCGCCCATGCTCCGGGCGAGGCGGCGAGCCGCCGCGCCGCGGTGCTGATGGCGAGGAAGCGCCGGCTCGGCCCCTTCGGCAGGGCGGAGGACGAGGCCGATCCGCTCGCTGCAGGCAAGACCCGCGAAAAAGCCGTTGCAGCAATGCTGCGCGCAGGCCACCAGTACGAGCATGTGAAGGCCATCCTCGCCGCCGCGCGGATCGAGGATGTCGAGGAATGGCTCGCCGAGGCGGGCGATGATGAAGGGATCGAAGGGCAATGGTGAGGCACATTCTGGCCGCAGCGGGGCTGATGCTGGGAACGCTTGCTGCCTGTTCCCCCGGCGGGGGCGCGACTGCGACTGCGCAGAGCCCAGCGCCGCCCGCCGCCACCGCCGCCGCGCGCCACCCTGTCTCGGGGCTTCGGGTGATCGACCTCACCGTGGAGCGCGGGGGCAAGCGGCTGCCCTTCCGGGTCGAGCTCGCCGACACGCCCGAGGCCCAGGCGCGCGGGCTGATGTTCCGCACCCAGCTCGGCGACAACGAGGGGATGATCTTCCCCTCCGCCGTGCCCGAGACGCGCAGCTTCTGGATGAAGAACACGCCCCTGTCGCTCGACATCATCTTCATCGGGCCGGACGGGCGGATCGCCAACATCGCGGCGAACACCGTGCCCTATTCGCTCGATTCGGTGACCTCGAAGGGGCTGGCGAGCGCGGTGCTGGAACTGCGCGCAGGCCGGGCGAAGGAACTGGGGATCGTGCCCGGCGACAAGGTGAGTTACAGCCTGCCCCGGTGATCTCCCCCTTGGCGCTCCCCGCCAATTCGGCTAGGCGCGCCTCCATGGGAATCCTGATGAAGATCTTCACCTGGTGGGACGGTGCCACCATCGGCACCCACCTCTGGGCGAGCCGCGCCAAGGGCGAGCACGTCGGCACCGATGCTGCCGGCAACAAGTATTACCGCGCTCGCCCGAAGGCAGCGGGGCCGAACGACGGCTCCTACACCAGCCGCGAGAAGCGCTGGGTGATCTACAACGGCGCCAACGATGCGAGCCGCGTGCCGTCCGAATGGCACGGCTGGCTCCACGGCACCTATGACGAGGTGCCCGAAAGCCATCTGCCGCCGCCCAAGGTGTGGGAGGTGGACTACACCCCCAACGCCACCGGCACCGCGGCCGCCTATCGCCCGCAGGGTGCGCTCGAGCGTGGCGGCCAGCGTGCGCGCGCCGTCGGCGATTACGAGGCCTGGACCCCCGGCGCCGCGGACAGCTGAGGCACCGCGTGCGGGCCTTCGTCCTCGTCCTGCCGCTGTGCCTTGCGGCGTGCGACTATTTCGCCGCGCCCGAGGGCGAGGCGGTCAAGGTCCCGCTCGAGGATGCGACGCCCGCGCCTGCGGCCGCCGCCACGGCCGCGCCCGCCAATGATTACGGCGCGACCCCGATGAACGAGCGCGTCGCGGTGCTCGGCCTGCTCAACAAGCGCAACAACGTGTCCGAAGAGCTCCGCCTCAAGCCCGGCGAGGCGCGCGAGGTCGGGCCGGTGATCGTGCGCGTCTCCGCCTGCGAGCGCACCGCGCCCTGGGAAATGCCGCAGCAGACCGGCGCCTTCGTGCAGGTCGACATCCGCGAGCGCGGCGCGGCGCAGCACCGGCGCGTGTTCTCGGGCTGGATGTTCCTCGAAAGCCCGAGCCTCAATGTCGTCGAGCACCCGATCTACGATGTCTGGGTCAAGGATTGCACGATGAGCTTCCCGGGCGAGGAGGGCCCCGCCTCGCCCAAGGCCGAAGCCTCCGGCCGTCCGGCCGCCGGTGCCTCGGCTTCGCCCACGGCTGCGGCGACGCCCGCTGCCCCTGCGCCCGCCGCTCCGGCTCCCGCGCCGCCTGCGACATAGCCCCCGGCAAAGGCGCGCCACGCCATGCCGAGGCTGGCGGGCGGCTGCCCCTGCGCGCGTTCGACCAGCCGCCGGTAATCCGCCTGCGACAGTTCGCGTGCGCCCATCGAACGCAGGTGCTCGGTCATGAACTGGCAGTCGAGCAGCACCATCCCCGCGCGCCGCATCAGCGCCACCAGCCAGGCGAGCGCGACCTTGCTCGCATCGGGCACCCGGCTGAACATGGATTCGCCGCAGAACACCCGGTCGAAGCTGACCCCGTAGAGCCCGCCGACCAGCTCGGGTTGCCCGCCCGCGCCCTCCTGCCAGCACTCCACCGAATGGGCGTGCCCGGCGCGGTGGAGGCCGAGATAGGACTGGACGATGCGTTCGCTGATCCAGGTCTCGGGATGGTCGGGGCGCGGCTCGGCGCAGGCGCGGATCACCTGTTCGAAGGCGCGGTCGACCGTCACCGTGAAACGGTCCGCGCGGATCACCTTCCGCAGCGATTTCGACAGGTGCAGCCCTTCGAGCGGGATGATCGCCCGCTCGCGCGGCTCGACCCAGAACACCTCCGGATCCTCGCGCCGGTCGGCCATCGGGAAGATCCCGCTGCGATAGGCGAGCAGAAGGGTCTCGACGGGGATGGGAGGGCGGCTGGGCGCGTGCATGGTTGCAGCGCACAATACATGGCCGCCCCCCGCGAGGCAAAGAGGATTGCCTATCCCGGATGCCTTGGCTAAGGGGCGCGCTCCAACGTGCTGCAGGGGTGTAGCTCAGCTGGTAGAGCATCGGTCTCCAAAACCGAGGGCCACGGGTTCGAATCCTGTCACCCCTGCCAACTCTTTAGCGAAGTCCAACTGGCTGAAAATAAACGGGTTTCCCTTCGATTCAAAACCCCGTGGCACCCCGTCGTGGCACCCTAGCGTGGCCTTGATCACGCGACTATGAATCGGCCCGGCTGGATGGGCAAGACCGATCCCGCAAAAAGCTCTCAGGTATCCACGCGCCTTGCACAGGGTTTTCCCTGCCCCCCAGTCATTCTCGCAAGTGCTACCTTGGTCTTGCGGCCCGGACCACACGGGGTCACGGTAGATCGGCGCTCAACCCGTTGCGCCTGGTGAAGTCAGGAACCTCGAATGCCCCGCCCACTCGAGGGCAAGAGCTCCCGATCCCAGTCCAAATAGTGATTGGACGAATGCCCGCGAAGTCAGGTCCCTTGGCCTTCGCATCTATTGCTGGATCCAACTTATCGGCGGGTGAGCCAGTAGGCGCGTCGCGCTCGCACCATCCCTGAAGTGTCAGGCAAGCATGTAGGGCGAATATGCCATGGGGCCTCCGTTCTCCAATGCGCCAACCTTAGAATTGATGATCTTACCATCAGAGCGCTTAGGTCCAAGCAGGCGGTGCAATTCGCCGCTCTTCAAAAAATTTCAAATGAGATCATAAACCGCCCTCACCCAGTCGGATCTTGTCCTACAACTATACTCCAATCAGATGGAGTTTAGACATGACATCCGACAATACTGCCAACGATGGCGGTCAGAAGCCACCTTCGGGCGGTGAAGGGGTAAAGCGCGCGCGGCGTTCCCAAACGAATGCCGAGAAGGCGGCAAGGCAGGAGAAGCGGCTGCGTGATCAGTACGGCAACAGCCGCCTCGACCCGAACGAGCCGCCGCTGCACGGGCTCACTGCGGCGGCGATCCTGTGCGCCCTTGACCTGTTGAGGCGCGCATTCCGCAGCGCGGGAGGGTTCAAGCCGAAGAGCATCGCCGACAAGGTGGCAAGCATCTGCTCGCTGTCGGCAGATCAGCACAAGCTCCTCCTCCGATGGCTCGCCTGTGGCTCTCGCTTACCGCCCTCCCTTGAGGAAAAATGAGAGGCACCAGCGTTTCGATGTCTCCGACGAGCAGGCGGACCAACTCGTTATACTGTTCATCGGTGAGCGTGCTGGTCATTTGTAACGGATGAGGCCCCTGTGTGAGAAAATAAAGCGTACCACCTTAATGAGAGGCGCGGCAAGTCGGATTTGCGGAGAGCAGGGGGGTCTGACCTCTGTTCCCCCAAAAGTGTCCGGTGACCGATCCTTTTCGGACAACCATCGGCAAGGCTCCATTGCTGTTGCAGAGGGGTGAGCGTAGTGGCAGCAACGTATCGTTGAGACGCTTTTCGACGATAGCGACACGCAGGCCTCAATGTGGCCCATATTATGATTTGTGCCTCAGCTTGCATTTTGTTGAATTTCAGGAGCATTCCGGCTAGAGTATGCCACTCGGCCAACAAAGCAGCAGTCGGAGCCCGCATGACAGTCCAAGTCAACATCACGCCCAACGGCCGGATGAGCCTTCCGGCTGACATCCGAAAGCGGCTCGGGCTCGTCGGCGGCGGCGCGGTCTATCTGGATGAGACGCCGGATGGTCTCGTGCTGCGAACGGCGGCACAGGCAGTGGCCCGCGCTCAGGCTTTGGCGAAGCAGTACACCGAAGGGAACCCAGACGCTTCGGTCGAGGCGTTTCTCGCCAAACGCCGCGAGGATAGCGGAGAGTGAGCGAGATCGTGCTGGACGCCTCGGCCCTCATTGCCATGCTGAAAGGAGAGAAGGGCGCCGATAAGGTCGCCGCTGCGATAGCAGACGCCCGGATCTGCACGATCAACTACGCTGAGGTGGTCACCCACTTCATCCATCTTGGCATGCCTGAGCGTGAGGTCGATACGATGCTCGATCCGCTGCCGATGACGATCGTGCCGACCGACAAGGCGCTGGCGCAAATGGCCGGGCGGCTGCGCGCCGTCACAGCTGGTCACGGGCTATCGCTTGGCGACCGTTTCTGTCTTGCGCTGGCGCAGCGTGACGGTCTTCCGGCATGGACCAGTGATCATAGCTGGAAGGCGGTTGCCGATGCCGTCAAAACCAAGGTCGTTGCTATTCGATGATGCTCAGCCGGCGGGGTAGGGCGGTCGTCGGCCGATCCGGTTTTTGAGACGATCCCCCAGGACTTGCGCCGCTACAAACCTGCCTGGCAGATTCGACGCATATCCCGCCGAAAGCGGAAATTCGCAAAGCGACCTCATAGCCGCCCTAACTGCAGCAACTCGATGATGGCAGCAGATCGCGCTGCAACATTGGGATATTGTATAGCTTTGCCAACATTGCCCCAATGCGAGCGCTCTATGCGGCAGGAATGCCAAATCGCTTAGCCCTTGCCGCTTTCGGCCCTGCCATCCTCCTGACCGCCTGCGGAGGTGAACCCGCTGCGCCTGCCAAGGCCCCGGTCCACAGCGAGGCAATTGCCCACGAGACCGAGCTTGTCCGCCTGAAGCTTACGCCGGAAGCGCAAAAGCGGCTCGGGATTGTGACCGAGCGGATCGGGACGGGCACCGCATCGGCCATGCGCATGACAAGCGGTGAGATTGTCGTCCCGGCGGGGGTCGGCGCCGCGCCGATCAACTCCGCCAGCAATCTGCAACAGCTTGGCGTGCAGCAGGTCGCCGCTGATGGCGAACTTGCGCGGGCACGGGCGCAGCTTGCTTTGGCGCGCGTCGCCTATGATCGCGCCTCGGCGTTGGTTGACGAGGAAGCGGGAAGCATCCGTGCGCGGGATGAGGCGACGGCAGCACTCGGTGCGGCCAAGGCTGCTGCCGATGCGGCTGCGGCCCAGCGCCGCCTGCTCGGGCCAGCGGTGGCGAGCCTTGGCAACCAACGCTACGTCTGGGTGCGGGTGCCAGTGTTCGGGAGCGATCTTGCCGGGCTGCCACAAGGTCAGTCGGCGCTGGTCTCGCCGCTTGGACAGGATGGCGCGAAACGATCGGCGCGGCCCGTCGATGCGCCGCCATCGGCCAATGCGGTGGCCGGCACCGTCGATCTCTATTTCGCGCTCGACAATCGTGATCGGGCATACCGCGTCGGCCAGAGGGTCAGCGTCGCGCTCCCGCTTGCTGGCGGGCGGAGCGAAGGGCTGTCCGTGCCGACCTCCGCGATCCTGCGCGACATTTATGGCGGTGAATGGGTCTATGCCAAGACCGAGGCCGACACATATGTCCGCCAGCGGATCGAGGTTGACGCAACCGAAGGTGGCAGCGCGATCCTGTCGCGGGGCCTTCGTCCCGGCACGCTGGTGGTTACCGCAGGCGCTGCCGAACTGTTCGGCACCGAGTTCGGGGTTGCTCACTGATGCTTAGCTGGTTGGTTCGTTCCGCGCTGAAGCAGCGCGTGCTGGTGCTCGCAATGGCGGCGCTGCTGGTGGTGCTCGGCCTGCGGGCCTCTGCCGATGTGCCGCTTGATGTGTTCCCCGAGTTTGCTCCGCCTATCGTCGAGATCCAGACCGAAGCGCCAGGGCTCTCGACCGAGGAAGTCGAGAGCCTGATCACGGTGCCGATCGAGACCGCGGTCAATGGCGTGCCTGATCTGGCAACTCTCCGCTCGAAGTCAGTGCTGGGGCTGTCCTCGGTGACGATCCTGTTCGAGCGTGGCACCGATGTGATCCGCGCCCGCCAACTGGTGCAGGAACGCGTGACCCAAGCACAGGCGCGGCTTCCAGCTGCTGCTCGCCCACCGGTCATGCTGCCGCCGCTCTCCTCTACGAGCAGAGCTCTGAAGATCGGCATTTCCTCCAAGAAGCTCGACCAGATGCAGCTGTCCGAGCTGGTGCGCTGGACGATCCGGCCCAAGCTGATGTCGGTGCCTGGCGTCGCCAATGTCGCCGTCTGGGGCTACCGCGACCGGCAGTTGCAAGTGCTGGCCGATCCCGACCGGCTGCAAGCCTCGGGCGTCACGCTGGCAGAGCTGCGCGCGGCGACCGGCGATGCAGTGCTCGTCGGCGGCGGCGGCTTTGTCGATACGCCTAACCAGCGGCTGCCTGTTCAGCAGGCGGGCGCGATCCAGACCGCCGAGGACCTCTCCCGCACAGTCATCAAGATCGCGGGCGATGCGCCGGTGAGGGTGGGTGATGTTGCAAAAGTGACTGATGGCTTTGCCGCCCCCATCGGCAATGCGATCATCGACGACGGCCCGGGCATCATGCTGATCGTAGAGAAGCAGCCGACCGGCAATACGCTCCAGCTGACCCGCGATGTCGAGGCTGCGGTCGCAGAATTGCGGCCCGGACTTAAGGATGTGAAGATCGACACCACGATCTTCCGCCCGGCGACCTTCATCGAGAAGTCGATCGACAACCTGACCCGCGCGCTGATGATCGGCTGCCTGCTGGTGGCGATCGTGCTGTTCGCCTTCACACGTGACTGGCGGCAGGCGACGATCAGCCTTGTGGCGATCCCGCTGTCCCTGTTGGCCGCAGGACTGGTGCTGCTTTGGAGCGGGGCGACGATCAACACAATGGTGATCGCCGGACTGGTGATCGCGCTTGGCGAGGTGGTCGATGATGCGATCATCGATGTCGAGAATATCGCCCGCCGTCTCCGCCTGAACCGGGAGGCGGGCAATCCGCGCTCGGCCTTTGCCGTGGTGCTCTCGGCCTCGCTCGAAGTGCGCACGGCGGTTGTCTTTGCCTCGCTGATCGTGATGCTGGTATTCTTGCCGATCTTCTTCCTCGGCGGGGTGGCAGGAACATTCTTCCGGCCACTGGCAATTGCCTATGTGCTGGCAATTGCCGCCTCTCTGCTGGTCGCGCTGGTGGTGACGCCTGCGATGTGCCTGATGCTGCTCCCCAATGCGCCGATGAAGGAGCATCGCGACACACGCTTTGTCGCCTCGCTCAAGCGGCGCTATCTTGGCGTCCTGCCCCGGCTGATCGAACGGCCACGGCTTGCCATGGGCATCGTCGCGGGCGGCTTGCTGCTTTCCGGCGTAGGCTACCTCGGATTCAAGGACCAGTTCCTACCTGATTTCCGCGAGACCGACTTCCTGATGCACTTCGTCGAGAAGCCGGGCATCGGTATCGAGGCGATGGACCGCATCACCATCCGCGCCTCGAAGGAGCTGCGGGCCATCCCCGGCGTGCGCAACTTCGGTGCGCATATCGGGCGTGCCGAGGCAGCTGACGAGGTGGTCGGCCCGAACTTCACCGAACTGTGGATCAGCCTTGACGATGGGGCCGACTACGACGCCAGCGTTGCCCGGATCAAGGAAGTGGTTGACGGCTATCCCGGCCTCTACCGCGACGTGCTCACCTATCTGCGCGAGCGCATCAAGGAGGTGCTCTCGGGCGCAGGCGCGACCGTGGTGGTGCGGATCTACGGCCCCGATCAGGACGAGCTGCGGGCCGCAGCCGAGCGGGTGCGCGGCAAGGTCGCCAGCATCCCCGGTGTAACCGACCTCAAGGTCGAACAGCAGGTGCTGGTGCCGCAGATCCAGATTCGCCCGCGCGCGGCCGATCTGGTCACGTTGGGCCTGACGCCGGGCGAGGTGCGGCGGCAGGCACAGACCCTCGTGGCGGGCGAGAAGCTGGGCGAGATTTACCGTGACCAGAAGGCTTTCGATGTCGCCTTGTGGGGCGAACCAGCCATTCGCGGCGACCAGCACGCGCTCGCCGATCTGATGATCCAGACCCCGGTCGGCGCGCCGGTGCGCCTGCGCGACGTCGCCGATGTGGTGATCGTGCCCGCGCCCAATGAAATTAAGCGCGAGGATGGCCAGCGCCGTCTCGATGTCACGCTCAATATCGCGAGTGATGCCGATCTCGGAGCCGTAGCGCGCGGGGTTGAGGCGGCGGTGAGCGAAGTGCCCTTCGCCACCGGCTACCATCCCGAGATTCTCGGCGAATATGCAGCGCTCAAGGAATCGCGGTCGCGGCTGTGGACGGTGGGCCTGGTCTGCCTTTTCGGCATCCTGCTACTCGTCTGGCTGGAGTTTCGTTCGGCCCGGATCACCGCGCTGGTGGGCCTCAGCCTGCCCTTCGCGCTGGTCGGCGGGGTGATCGGGGTTGCGCTCACCGGCGGGGTTCTGTCGCTGGGATCGCTGGTCGGCTTTGTGACGGTGATCGGGATTTCGGCGCGCAACGGGATCATGCTGCTCTCGCACTATGATCACCTGCGCCGGTTCGAGGGCGAGGAGTTCGGCCCGGCCCTGATCCTGCGCGGCGCGCAGGAACGTCTGGTGCCAATCCTAATGACCGCAATGTGCGCAGGACTTGCGCTGGTGCCGCTGGTGATCGCGGGCGACAAGCCGGGTCACGAGATCGAGCATCCCATGGCGATCGTCATCCTCGGCGGCCTAATCTCGTCGACTGCGCTCAACCTGTTCCTGATGCCCGCGCTCTATGCCCGCTTCGGCAAGGAACACCCGGCAAGCGAGCCCGAACTGGCAGAGGCGGTGGCATGAAGCGCTTTGTCCCCCTCGCTGCCCTGATGGTGACCGCTTGCGCGACCACGTCCCCGCCTGCGGCAACCAAGATCGACCCCGCGATTGCAGCCGGACCGTTCGCGAGCCTGCCGGTCGCTTCGATCGAGCCTGTGCCCGATGATTGGTGGCGGCTCTATGATGATCCTGTGCTTGACCGCTTGGTCGAAGCCAGCTTTGCAGCCAATGCCGATCTCAGAGTGGCCTATGCCAATCTCGATGGCGCGCGTGCGGCGCTCCGTCAGGCGCAAGCCGCCCGGTTGCCCCAGACCACGATCGAGAGCAGCCTCGGCATCGACAATCCCGCCAATCAGCCCAGCGCCTCGGGCAATGTGCCGACGACCGACTACGATCTGGGGGTAACCGCAAGCTGGGATGCGGACGTGTTCGGTCGGCTTCGCTCAGGTGCGCTCGCTGCCCGCGCCGATGCGGAAGCGCAGGCCGCTGCGCTCGATGCAGTCAAGGTCGCGGTCGTCGCGGATACGGTTCTGGCCTATGTCGATCTGTGCGGAGCAACCCGCAGCCTTGCCGTCGTGCAAGAACAGGTCGCGCTTCAGGACCGCGCGCTGACAATCACCCGTAGACAGCTGGCGGCAGGCGAGGTCTCCCCGCTGGAAGTCTCGCAGGCTGCCAACCTTGTCGCCGCGACCAAGGCGGCCATTGCACCGCTGGAAGCAGCGCAGGCCAATGCGCGCTACCGCCTGGCCACGCTCGCAGGTCGTCCGGCAGGAGAAGCCCGCAACAACCCCGTGGTCTGCACCGCGCCGCCGAAGCTGCGCACTGCGGCTCCGGTTGGTGATGGCACGGCCTTGCTGCTGCGTCGCCCGGACATCCGCGAGGCCGAACGCCGCCTTGCTGCCGCCACCGCACGGATCGGCGTGGCGCGTGCTGACCTCTACCCCCGCATCAACCTTGGCGGGGCGCTGGGCCTGTTGAGCGGGGGACTGGTTGCGACCGGTTCGCCGCTGGTGAGCTGGGCGTTTCCCAATCAGGCCCCGGGCCGCGCGCGGATCGAACAGGCCGAGGCGACCGAGCGGGCAGCGCTGGCCGGATGGGATGTCGCGGTCCTCCGCGCGCTGCGCGATGTGGAGACGGCGCTTGCGGCTTATGACGGAGAAGTGCGCCGCAATCGGGCGCTGGCAGAAGCCCGTGACGAAGGACGCCTCTACGCCCGCCGCGCCGAGGCTCGCGTTCGGCTTGGCGATGCGGCACCCCTCCTGCGGATCGACGCCGATCGCGCGCTGGCCCAGGCGGAACTTTCGCTCGCGCAGTCCGAACTCGCCATAGCGCAGGCGCAGGTGGCGCTGTTCCGGGCGCTTGGCGGTGGCTGGCGCAGCGGCGGTGAGCCGCTAGAATGACCGCATGAGAATCCTGATCGTCGAGGACGATGCCGATACCAATCAGTTCATCGCCCGCGGCCTCGCCGAACTGGGCCATCAGGTGGTGACCAGCGGCGACGGGCGCGACGGGCTGTTCCACGCCACCGATGGCGGCTTCGATGCGATGGTGGTCGACCGGATGCTGCCGGGGCTGGATGGCCTCGCTTTGGTCAAGGCGCTGCGCGCTGCCGGAAACATGACCCCGGTGCTGATGCTCACCGCCGTCAGCGGGATCGCCGACCGGGTCGAAGGGCTCGAAGGCGGGGCGGATGATTATCTGGTGAAGCCCTTTGCCTTCACCGAGCTGGCAGCCCGTCTTCATGCGCTGGGGCGTCGGCCTTCAGCCGCAGCGGAGCCTGCGCGGCTGACAGCGGGCGACGTAGTGCTCGACCTGCACCGCCGAACCGTCACGCGCGCAGGCCGCAAGATCGCGCTTCAGCCCCGCGAGTTCACGCTTCTGGCCGAACTGATGCGCAACCCGGGCCGCATCATGACCCGCACCATGCTGCTCGAGAGGGTTTGGGATTTCGACTTCGACCCCAAGACCAATATCGTCGAGACCCATCTCAGTAGGTTGCGCTCCAAGCTCAACGCCGGGTTCGATAGCGACCCGATCGAAACCGTGCGCGGTGCGGGCTATCTCATCAGGGACGGCGGATGAAGCACTGGTGGCGTGGCACGTTCGGCTTGGTGGCTGCCGTTGCCGTGGGCTTTGCGCTCGCAACGCTGGTAATCGGTGCGAGCGCATTCGAAACCACCCATGAGGCACTCGAACTGCAACTCGATCACCGCATCGCCATCGAGACGCAGGCGCTGATCGATGAAGGGCAGGACGGGCATGAGGGCGTGGCTGCCGCCATCCGTCGGCGCGAGGCGGCAAGCAGCACGGCGAGCCTCGGCTATCGGCTCGTCGATGCCCAAAACAAGCCCATAGCGGGCTCGCTCGATACGATCGTCCCGCCCAAGCCCGGCTATGTCGAACTGCTGCCTTATAAGGCGAACGGCGAGGAGCGGATCGCGCAGTCGCTGACCACAGCCCTGCCGGGCGGCTATCGGCTGCTTGTCGGAGCGGATCGCGCCGCGATCGACGAAATGGACAACCGCTTCATCCTCCTGTTTCTCGGCGCATTCGGAGCGATGCTGTTGCTCGGCATCGGTGCCGCTTGGCTGGTCGGCATCGTCACTCGCCGCCGCCTTGCCCGCATCGATCACACGGCTGCTGCGATCATTGCCGGCGATCTGTCGCGGCGCGTGCCCATGACCGGAAGCGGTGACGAGTTTGACGGTGTGGCCACGACGCTCAACCGGATGCTCGACCGCATCGCCGGGCTGATGGAGAACCTGCGCCAGGTTTCCAGCGATGTTGCCCACGACCTGCGCACGCCGCTCACGCGGCTGCAAAACCGGCTCGACGAGGCCTTGCGCGAGCGCAACCCCGAGCTGCAACGCGAGGCGATCGAGGCGGCAGCGAGCGAGGCCGGCGAGCTGCTGGAGGTCTTTTCCGCCCTGCTGCGGATTGCCGAAGTCGAAGGCATGGCCGCCCGCGCGCACTTCCAGACGGTGGATCTAAGCGCGGTGGTGGCCGATGTGGCGGAGACGTTCCGACCCTCAATGGAGAGCAGCGGCCACCAGCTTGTAACCAGCATTGCGCCCGGCCTGACTTTGCCCGGCGATCGCAGGCTGCTGCAACAGATGCTCACGAACATGCTCGACAATGCCGCGCAGCACACGCCGCAGGGAACGACCGTCCACATCACCTGCGAAAGCACTCATAACGGCATCTGCCTCGCCGTCACTGATGATGGTCCGGGAGTGAGCGAGAATGAGGCGCCAGACCTCTTCAATCGGTTTGCACGGGTCGACCGCAGCCGATCCACGCCTGGCCATGGTCTGGGGCTGGCCATGGTTGCGGCAATCGTGGCCGCCCATTCTGGCAGAGCCACCATTGCCCCGCGCCCGGGCTTTGGTGTGCACGTCGAGTTTTGATCTTAGTCGGCAGATGACCATTTGCTGCCATTCGACTTTCCACCCATGACCGGCCATAGGCGGGCGCGCTCCGAGATCCCGAAAGCTGCCCTTTTGCCTGTGCGTGCCTGAGGCGGCGGAGCCCGCTTTCACGCTGCCTAGGCACGGCAAGGGCGATGTGGCCGGGGCGACACCCGTTCTTTCTCCTTGGCCAATCAAGGCCATGGAGAATGATGATGACCTACTCTCACTTCGACCCGGCCATGCAGAACCGGGTCTCGTGGAATGCTGGCAGAACCGTCGGCACCAAGCGGCCGCTCACCCAAAAGCAGATTTGGGCGATCCGGTTCTTCCTTGATCGCGAGGAGCGGCTCCGCGACCGGGCTTTGTTCGACCTAGCGATCAACAGCAAGCTGCGAGGCTGCGATCTTGTGAAGCTCAAGATCGGCGACCTCGTGGCCGGATCGGAGGTCCGCGACCGCGCAATGATCATTCAGCGGAAAACCGGCCGACCCGTGCAATTCGAAATCACCGCAGACGCCCGCTCGAGCCTGGCGACATGGCTGCTGCGACGTGGCGGCACCATCGACGATTTCGTGTTCCCGAGCAGGATCCATTCTGGCCAACCGATGAGCACGCGGCAGTATGCCCGGCTCGTCGATGAATGGGTCACCGCAGTCGGGTTGCGGCGTGAAGACTACGGCACGCATTCCATGCGGCGCACCAAAGCGGCCATGATCTACCGGACAACGGGAAATCTGCGTGCGGTCCAGATTCTTCTGGGACATTCCAAGATCGAGAACACGGTCCGCTATCTCGGTGTCGACGTGGAGGATGCACTTGTCCTCGCTGAGCGTATCGAAATCTGACCAACATGGCAGCCGTCGGGCAAGCTCCGATGGCCGCTTTTGTCGATGTCCGACGCTCCTCAAACCGGCAACAAGTGGGTGGTTAGGCGAATGGCGGCTCTCTCTTTGACGCGAGGATCGGCACTTGGATTGATAACTGGCCTTGCCTATAGAGCCGCGAAATCAAACCCTTTGTTGAATTCAGGCTGACCGATGTTCCACATCTACGATACCCATGATGGAAAGCTTCAGCCTGTCAATGAACCACTTGCTTTGGTGGCAGAGGCACGCTGGATCGATTTGTTGCGTCCCACACCGGAAGATGAAGAACAGATCAACCGCTGGCTGGGCGTCGAAATCCCGGACCGTGAGGAAATGGAGGAGATTGAGATCTCCTCACGCCTTTATATCGAAGGCTCCACTGCTTTCATGACAGCGATCGTGCCGGCGTTTGGCGATGGGGACGAGCCGGAAATGGCGCCCGTTACCTTTGTGCTCACCCCCTCATCACTGGTGACCTTGCGTCACCATGAGCCGCGGGTTTTCGCGCTCATGAGCCAGCGCGCCGACCGCGGGCTTGCCAATGCCGTCGACGGCGAGGACGTGTTCGTGCAATTGCTCGAAGCCATTGTGGATCGCCTCGCCGACGTGCTTGAACGCTATGGCCGGGACATCGAGACGGTCGCGAAGACGGTCTTTGCCAAGACCGACATCCAGGCCCGCTCGCAAACTGATTTCGGCAAGGTCCTTTCCGACCTCGGACGGCAGGCCAACGCGCTTTCCAATATCCGTGACAGTCTGGTTTCGCTCGAACGTCTGGCGGCGTTCGCCACAACCCTGCTGCTCCAGCGCAAGAGCCGCAAGGAATTGCGAGAGCGGCTGAAGACGGTCGCCCGCGATATTCGTTCCTTGTCCGATCATGACGGCTTCCTGTCGCAGAAGATCAATTTCCTGCTCGATGCGACGCTGGGCATGATCAGCATCGAACAGAACGGCATCATCAAGATTTTCTCGGTTGCGGCGGTGGTGTTCCTGCCGCCGACGCTGGTGGCTTCGATTTACGGAATGAATTTCGAATTCATGCCCGAATTGCAGTGGCCCTATGGCTACCCGTTTGCGCTCGGGCTGATGGTGGTTTCGATGCTGCTGCCTTACCTCTATTTCAAGCGTCGCGGGTGGCTGTGAGGGCGCGTGCGGCAGCGGCCTGCTCTTATACTGCGGTTTGTCGCCGCATGCCTAACGCTTTGGCTAGCAGGTCCGGCGCACGCGGGCGGCGGCGCGCATATCGTCGATGACGATGCGACCCTGCCGGCCGGGGTCTGCCACGTGGAAAGTTGGCTGACCCTGTCCAGCGATGGGCGCGGTCTGGCAATTGCCAATCCGGCCTGCACGCTCAAGGGCCTTCCGCGTCTTGAGATTGCCGCTGCGGTCCAGAGGAACTGGGGCCAAGACGCCGCAACGTCAATCGCGCCAGCATTCAAGCTCAACCTGCGCTCCTTCGAGGAAGCGCCTGTCGGGGTCGCTGTCTCGGCAACGGCAATCTGGAATCCGGTCGATAACAGGATCGAAAGCACCTCCGTCACGGTCCCGGTCTCTGCCCGGGTGCATGATCGCCTCGTCATTCACGGCAATCTCGGCTGGATCAACACGCCCGGTGAGGCGGATCGCAATACGATTTTCTTGGGCGCTCAGGCGGAGTTCGAGATCGTGCCCGGCCTTCACCTGATGGGAGAGGTGTTCGGCACGGATCGCGGGTCGCCCGGTGGTCAGGCAGGCCTGCGCTGGGTGACTGACCGGGAGCGGATAGACGTGGACCTGCTGGCAGGCCACCGCATTGACGGGACTTCAGCCTCGGCTGTCACTGTCGGGCTGACGATCCGGCGGTAACGGAGGCCAACCAAAGTGGCGGGGCCAATGACTGATATGGGGTCGTTGACTGAATGGCCGCTTTTGGCGCAGGTGAAGCGATAGCTGCCCGTCCGCTATCAGGGTCACGGCTGATCGCTGCGAACGACTGATTATGGGTGGAATCCGGAACTGTGGCTAAGGCGGAAAGCCGCCTTCAGTGCCCCAACCTTGATAGGGGTTGGCCCATCGCCTCTGAGTATGCAAAAGCTGTGCGATCGACATCTGATATTTCGGAGTCCGAGGTCCTGCAAAAACCGGCAGATGGGGTGTTCGGAGAAGTTAGGGTTGCGACATGCCGCATAAGCTGATCGGGAGCAGACAGATCTACGGCGGTCAGTTTGTCAACGTCCGCTTGGATAGCGTGGATATAGGCGCGTCGCGTGTCGATCGCGAGGTGGTCGAAGAGAACGAAGGCGTGCTGGTTGTTCCCGTCACCGAAGACGGAATGTTCATTCTGGTTGAGCAGAGCCGTCACCTGTTTGGAACCACCTTTGAAGTTCCTGCCGGAGCCATCAACAGTGGAGAGACACCGATCGAGGCTGCGACGAGAGAGCTGCGCGAAGAAGCGGGCTTAACGGCCAAGCACCTCGAGTTACTCAGTTACCATGTAAATGGCGTGCACATGACTGGGCGCAACTACTGTTTTCTCGCGACTGGGCTCGAGGAATGCACAAATGCCAAATGCGATGCCGACGAGGAATTCTTCGGGCTCCGGGTCTTGAGTTTCGAGGATGTTGCAAGGTTGATTGACGACGACAGGATCCCAGATTTGCGTAACCGGGCCTGCCTTTGGCGAGCACAGCTTCGTATCTTGGGGGCCGTCTGACCTCTTCGAAACCTCGGCAGGCTAAACTTGGCCCTGCGAGCTACGTCATGCGTAAGAACGCTGACAGACCCATCTGCGGTCTTTACCGGATGAACCCGTGGTGGCAGCTGAGTGGCAGGTTCCAGTGTCATACCCGAACGCTGCTATGGCCGGTCGTGGGTGGATTGTGTTGAAAAACACCCCCTTGCAATGGTGGTAAAGTATTGATTCTATGTCT
>VFQN01000163.1_pt1 | contig 138640 bp, 137 predicted proteins | sample 3512371 | NCBI WGS metagenome assembly VFQN01 (sample SAMN10412370, study PRJNA504923) | tailings metagenome | isolation source: Replicate 2 from Balatoc abandoned mine | place: Philippines: Itogon, Benguet | collected 2017-08-28 | reverse complement strand
TGCGGCGGACGTTGACCAGCCCGATGCCGGTGCCCTCGAACTGGTCGGCGCGATGCATGCGCTGGAACACGCCGAACAGCTTGTCGGCGTACTGCATGTCGAAACCGACGCCATTGTCGCGCACAACGATGACACGGCGGCCATCGGCATCGCCGGCGCAGCCGACCTCGATTTCCGCGGGGTTGCGCGGCCTGCTGTACTTGATGGCATTGCCCAGCAGGTTGGCGAAAACCTGCCGCAGCATCGAACGGTCGCCCCGGACCGCCGGCAGGGGTGACAGTTTCCACACGATGTTGCGGCCCTGCATTTCGGGCTGCAGCATGTCGATGGTTTCCTTCAGCAGCGCGTCGAGATCGACACGGTCCTCCTTCAACGCCTCCCGGCCCATGCGCGAAAAGGCCAGCAGGTCATCGATCAGCCGTCCCATGTTGCGGCCAGCCTCGGTGACCACCTGCAGGTAGCGCTGCGACTCGGCCGGCAACCGGTCGCCGGATTCCTCCGCCAGCAGCCGGATGTAGCCGTCGATGTGCCGCAGCGGCATGCGCAGGTCGTGGGACACCGAATAACAGAAGGATTCCAGTTCCTTGTTCGCCGCCTCCAGCTCGGCGGTGCGTTCCGCGACACGCCGCTCGAGATCCGCGTTGAGCCGGTTGATGATGTCGCGCTGCTCCTGGATCAGGCCGAAATCGCGGTCAATCGCCGCCATCAGGCCGCCGATCTCGCCACCCGGATAGGGCTTGCCAATGCGCGCATCGAAGTCGCCATTGCTGAACCGGTTCAGCGCGGCGCTGATGCGCGCGATCTGGCGCCGCACCCCCAGTTCGGACAGGGCCCAGGCGCCGATGAACGCGGCCAGCAGCACCAGCGCCATCACCAGCAGCGACCGGCCGAGATTGCGGTTGGCCTCCTCCAGCAAGCCCCTCCGGCTGACACCGACCAGCACCCTCAGGCCGGCATCCGGGTATTCCGGCAGCGCACTCGCCGCCCACAGCCTCGGAACACCGCCAACCGTGATTTCGCTCTGCACGCGGTTGTCGCCCTGCGCCATCGCGAACCGGAACAGCGGCGTATCGGCAATCGAGGTGCCGCGCAGCTTGTCGCCGCCCGGTTGCCAGGACAACACCGTGCCCGCGCTGTCCACCAGCGCGATGACGGCGTCGTCCAGGGGCAGCGTTTTTGCGCGGGAACGCATGATCTGCTCCAGATTGACCGACGCCAGCAGCACGAATCGCAATGCGCCGGCGTCGCTGCGGGCCGCGTAGGCCACCTGCATCACGGCAATCCCGGTCAGACGCCCGAATGCCGGCTCGACGGCCAGGGGATTGTCGGCACGCTGCACGTCCCTGAAATAACGGCGGTCGTTGAGATCGAGATCGCGCCCGGTGCGCAGGGAGTCGCAGTACAGCCGGCCATCGGGATTGATGGTCAGGATCCCGGTGTACTGCGGGTGCGCCTTCAGCACATCACCGAGAAAACGCGAACAGGCGTCGCGCTCCGGCGCATCCAGATCGCGGGCCCGCGACAGTCCGTAATGCAGCTGCGCGGTGCCGTTGATGATGTCCTGCAGTTCACCGGCGACGCGCCCCGCCTCCGTCGCCAGCCGGCGCCCGGCATCGCTGACCTCGGCGTCGCGGTTCTCCACGAAATGCAGAACCCCCGCCAGCGCCGGAACCAGCGTGGCGAACAGGATCAGCAACAGGAGTCGGGCGCGGATGCTCAAGCCGACAGCCTACCGGAAAACCGCCGGATCACAACCCGGATCAGCAGGCCCGGAAGCGCCGGCCGGACCGTGGCGACCGCAGACGGGAGGGCGCCGCGTACTACAGCTTCTGTGCCACCCAGTCCTGCACCGAAGCCAGTGCCTGCGGCAGTTTTGCCGGATCCGTGCCGCCGGCCTGGGCCATGTCCGGCCGCCCGCCGCCCTTGCCCCCGACCTGCTGGGCGACGAAGTTGACCAGCTCGCCGGCCTTGACCTTCCCCGTGAGATCGGCAGTCACGCCGGCAATCAGCGTGACCTTGCCGCCCTCGCTGCTGGCCAGCACGATGGCCGCGCTCTTAAGCTTGTCCTTCAGATTGTCCATCGCTTCGCGCAGGGATTTGGCATCGGCGCCGTCAATCGCGGCGGCCAGCACCCTGGCGCCCTTGACGTCTGCCGCCTGGGCCGAGAGGTCGCCGCCCTGGCCGGAAGCCAGCTTGGAACGCAGGCGCGCGATTTCCTTCTCCAGCGCCTTTTTTTCCTCGATCAGGTTCAGCACGGCCTTGTGAACACCGCCGCCGGGCTGGGCGCGCAGTTGCCGGGCCACTTCGCCGAACTCGCCGAGTTGATTGTCAATCATCGCCAGCGCATTGCCGCCGGTGGTGGCCTCGACGCGGCGCACGCCGGCCGCCACGCCACCTTCGGAATAGAGCTTGAACACGCCGATGTCGCCGGTGCGCTCAACGTGGGTGCCGCCGCAGAATTCACGCGAGCTGCCGATGTCGAGCACGCGCACCTCGTCGCCGTATTTTTCGCCGAACAGCATCACGGCGCCGGATTTCTTCGCCTCCTCGACCGGCAGGATGCGCGCGCGCGTCGCGACGTTCTGCAGGATCTCGGCATTGACCTTCGCCTCGACCTGCCGGATCTCGTCCGCGGTCAGCGGCTTGTCGTGCGAGAAATCGAAACGCGTCTTGTCGGCATCGACCAGCGAGCCCTTCTGCTGCACATGCGGGCCGAGCACCTCGCGCAGCGCCTTGTGCATCAGGTGCGTCACCGAATGGTTGCGCATCGTGCGCCGGCGCAATTCAACGTCGACGCGCGCCTCGACATGGTCGCCCACTTTCAGCGCGCCGGTTTTCAGCGTGCCGTGGTGGCCGAACACGTCGGACTGGATTTTCTGGGTGTCCGCCACATCGAAGGTGCCGCCCGCAGCCACCAGTTCGCCGCGGTCGCCGACCTGGCCGCCGGACTCGGCGTAGAACGGCGTGCGGTCAAGCACGACCACCGCGGCGTCGCCGTGGTTGATCGACTGCACGGCGGTGCCGTCGCGGTAGATCGCCACCACCTCGGCGCCCTCCACCGCCAGCTTTTCGTAACCCTGGAAATCGGTCTTGACGCCGCTGTATTCGACGGCCGTGCCCATCTGGAACTTCGAGGCGGCGCGGGCGCGTTCGCGCTGGCGCTCCATCGAGGCCTCGAAACCGGCATAGTCCATGCGCACGCCGCGCTCGCGCGCGATGTCGGCCGTCAGGTCGACCGGGAAACCGTAGGTGTCATAGAGCTGGAACACCGTTTCGCCGTCGAGCATCTTGTCCTCGCGCGTCAACGCATGCTCCAGCACCTTCATGCCGTTCACCAGCGTCTCGGCAAAACGCTCCTCTTCCTGTTTCAGAATCTGCATCACCCGGTCCTGCACCTTGGGCAGTTCGGGATAGGCTTCGCCCATCGCCTTCGACAGGTCTGGCACGACCTTGTGGAAGAAGGGCTGGGTCTGGCCCAGTTTGTAACCGTGGCGGATCGCGCGGCGGATGATCCGGCGCAGCACGTAGCCGCGGCCCTCGTTGCCGGGAATCACGCCGTCGACGATCAGGAAGGCGCAGGCGCGGATATGGTCGGCGATGACTTTCAGCGAGTTGTTGCCGAGATCCTTCGCGCCGGTCTCGCGCGCGGCGGCCTTGATCAGCGCCTGGAACAGGTCGATCTCGTAGTTGGAATGCACGCCCTGCAGCACCGCGGCAATGCGCTCCAGTCCCATGCCAGTGTCGACCGAGGGCTTGGGCAGCGGGTGCAGCACGCCCTTGTCGTCGCGGTTGAACTGCATGAACACCAGGTTCCAGATCTCGATGTAGCGGTCGCCATCGGCATCCTTCGAGCCGGGCGGCCCGCCCTCGACCTCGTCGCCGTGGTCATAGAAGATCTCGCTGCAGGGGCCGCAGGGACCGGTGTCCGCCATCTGCCAGAAGTTGTCGGAGCCGCCGCCCGGCTTGTCGCCGATGCGCACGATGCGTTCCTTCGGCACGCCGATGTCTTTGGCCCAGATGTCGTAAGCCTCGTCGTCGGTCTGGTAGACGGTGACCCAGAGCTTGTCCTTCGGCAGCTTGTAGACCGAGGTCAGCAATTCCCAAGCGTAATGGATGGCATCCTTCTTGAAATAATCCCCGAAGGAGAAGTTGCCCAGCATCTCGAAGAAAGTATGGTGGCGCGCGGTGTAGCCGACATTCTCGAGGTCGTTGTGCTTGCCGCCGGCGCGCAGGCTGCGCTGCGAAGTCGTCGCCCGCTTGTAGGGCCGGTTTTCCTGGCCGAGAAAAACGTCCTTGAACTGCACCATGCCCGAGTTGGTGAACAGCAGCGTCGGGTCATTGCCCGGCACCAGCGGGCTGGAGGCCACGATGGTGTGGCCCTTGGATTCGAAGTATTTGAGGAACTTGTCGCGGATTTCTGCGGATTTCATGCGGATGCGCCGGTGGGTTTTCGTAAGGCGCAGATTTTAAACCAGTTTTACCGCAGCAACCGGCGCTGCAACGCGGATTGATCCCGCTTCCCGGTCGCACCGCAGGCGACCGGAAGCACCTGCCGTCAGTAGGCCTGGTGCGAAACCGCGAGAACCAGCGCCTGCCCGCCGCCGTGAGCCGGCGGCCGGGCGGCAGCATCCCGGGCGGGAAGGGCCTGTGCCGCCGGGGAGGCGGCCGACGCAGCCGTTTCGGGCGTCCCCTCGTGGCCGATGAACAGGCTCAGCACGGCAATCACCAGCGCCGAATAAAACACAAAGGCATCACGATCTCGGGTCATTCTGTTCACCTCATTCATCATCGCCTCCCGCACCCCGGAACAGTTTCACGATCACTTCGCTACCAAAACCCCGGCCGAGGAGGAATCTCGCCTGTTTCGCCCGCTCCGCGGCATTCGCCGGCGGCGCGCGGAATTTCCTTTTCCACACCGCCCGCGCCGCCTCCAGTTCGCCGCCCTTCAGGGTGGCCAGCACCGCCGCCGCGGTTTCCGCCGGAACCCCTTTCAGCTCCAGATCGCGGCGGATGCGTGCCGGCCCGTAGCGGCCGCGCCGTGCATGCGCGATCTGTTCGGCGGCACGCTGCTCCGACAGCCAGCCGCGCTGCGTGAAATCGTCCAGAACCTGCGCAAGCTCGGCTTCCGACTCAGCGTGCGGCGCGAGCTTGATCGCCAGTTCGTGGCGGGTATGCTCGCGCCGCGCCAAGTGCCTAAGTGCGCGTGCCCTGAGACCGGGTTCTTTGGCCGGCATGCCGCCTGTCGCCGCCGGCGGCGCGGATTACTGCCCCGCCGCCTTCTTGCGGGCAGCCGGATCCGACTCGACGACTTCCAGCGCCGCCTTTTCCTTCTTCACCTGCGGCCCGCCGTTGATGCCCAGCACCGCGCGGATCTTGGCTTCGATCTCGTCGGCGATTTTCGGGTTCTCGCGCAGCCAGTCGCGGGTGTTGTCCTTGCCCTGGCCGATGCGGTCCTTGCCGTAGGAATACCAGGCGCCGGACTTCTCGATGATGTTGTGGGCCACGCCGAGTTCGATGATCTCGCCTTCGCGCGAAATGCCTTCGCCGTAGAGAATGTCGAATTCGGCCTGGCGGAACGGCGGCGCCACCTTGTTCTTGACGATCTTGGCGCGGGTCTCGGAGCCGATGACCTCCTCGCCCTTCTTGATCGAGCCGATGCGGCGGATGTCGATGCGCACCGAGGCGTAGAACTTCAGCGCGTTGCCGCCGGTGGTGGTTTCGGGATTGCCGAACATGACACCGATCTTCATGCGGATCTGGTTGATGAAAATCACCAGCGTGTTCGAGCGCTTGATGTTGGCGGTGAGCTTCCTCAGCGCCTGCGACATCAGCCGAGCCTGCAGGCCCATCTGCGGTTCGCCCATCTCGCCCTCGATCTCGGCCTTGGGCACCAGCGCCGCCACCGAGTCGATGACCACCACGTCGACCGAGCCGGAGCGCACCAGCATGTCGGCGATCTCCAGCGCCTGCTCGCCGTTGTCGGGCTGGGAAATGATCAGTTCATCGACCTTGACGCCGAGCTTGGCGGCGTACTGTGGATCGAGCGCATGCTCGGCATCGATGAAGGCCGCGGAACCGCCGAGCTTCTGCATCTGTGCGATCACCGACAGCGTCAGCGTGGTCTTGCCCGAGGATTCCGGACCGTAGATCTCGACCACCCGGCCGCGCGGCAGGCCGCCGATGCCGAGCCCGATGTCCAGACCCAGCGAACCCGTCGATACCGCCTGGATGTCGCGGGCGACGTCTGATTCGCCCATGCGCATCACCGAGCCCTTGCCGAACTGTTTTTCGATCTGCGACAGCGCCGCTGCGAGCGCCTTGGTCTTGTTTTCGTCCATGATGTCCTCTTCCTTGTGCTGGTTTGTCCGGTGTGCTGCGACCCAATCGACGCTTCGCATTATACACAGTTTCCGGCAAAAAGCTGGTTATTTATACAGTAGTGTGCAAATAACCATGTGTTTGACTAAATTATGTTTAAAATCAATTACTTATATTAAGAAATCCGGGCCGGCAGCAGCTCCAGAACCCCTTCCAGCGCGGTCTTTACCGCAGCCCGCCGCACCGCCTCGCGATCACCGGGAAAGTGCAGAGTCGCGCTTTTCGGTTCACCGTTTTTGACACCCCAGGCAAAACACACGGTGCCCACCGGTTTCTGCGGTGTGCCGCCATCGGGGCCCGCGGTGCCGCTGATGGCGACGGCGACCTGCGCATGGCTGTTGGCCAGCGCGCCGGCCACCATTTCACGCACCACAGGCTCCGACACCGCGCCATGCGCGCCCAGCGTGTCCTGGGATACGGCCAGCATTTCGCGCTTGGAGATGTAGGTGTAGCTGACAAAACCCCGCTCGAACCACTGCGAGCTGCCCGGCACCGCGGTCACCGCCTGCGCCACCCAGCCGCCGGTGCAGGATTCCGCCGTCGCCAGCATCAGCCCTTGCGCCTTCAGCGCCTCGCCCGCTTTCAACGCCAGTTCATACAGGACCTTGTCCGGCATCATCACCTCCGTTGTTTAGGCGAGCCACGCGTAAGCGCCCGCAATCACCAGCAGCGTGTAACCCGCCGCCAGCAGGTCGTCCCACATCACGCCGAATCCGTTCTTCAGCACGCGGTCATAGTAGCGAATGGGCGGCGGCTTGAAGATGTCGAACAGGCGGAACACCAGGAAAGCGAAAGCCTGCCAGTAACCGGTCGCCGGCACGAAGAACAACACCAGCAGGAAGGCCACCGTCTCGTCCCACACCATGCCGCCGTGGTCGGCGACCCCCAGCGCATGGCCGGCGACGGCAGAGGCCCACACGCCGAGCCAGAACAGCAGGACGACCAGCAGCAGAAAACTCCAGGGATCGAGCAGCGGCGACAGCCAATGGAACAGCGGCAGCGCGAGCAGCGTGCCGAAAGTGCCGGGCGCGGCCGGCGACAGGCCGACGCCGCCGCCGAAGGCGATGAAATGCGCCGGATGGCGGTAGACGAAACCCAAGGTAGGGCGGGCGAACGCTTCAGGCACGGCGTCGGATTTCTTCAGTCATGCAGTTCACCCGAACATACCACCGGAGGCACCCGTTCATGTCACCGTTGACCGTCGGCAACGGCGGCCCGGCGCAGCGCCTCGAGCCGCCGCGCAATTTCCGGCCGCGCGTCTTCCGGCGGCCATCCGCGGTCGCGATGCGGCTCCAGCACCGCTTCCGCTGCCGCGGCCGCATCGCCGACCGCGGCGCAACCGAAGGTTCCGGCGGAACCGGCGAGCGCATGCACCGCGCGGATCAGCTCCGGCAGGGCCTGCCCGTTGTCGCCGCCGCGCGGCCCCTGCGCCCACAATGCGTCAATGGCGGCGATGCGCGCCGGCAGCACCGCGCGGAATTCCGCGCCGACCGCGGCCATCAGCTGCCGCAGCTCGTCGTCGCTCATGTCCGGCCGCGCAGCGTCACTCGACCCTGCCCCGGCGGTCGAAGGGATTCTTCGACACCCCGAGCACGGTCTTGACCGCGGTGACCAGCGAATCCGGCTGGAAGGGTTTGGTGATGTAGCCGTTGGCGCCGCCGGCAAGCCCCCGGAGCACCGACTCCCGCGTCGCCTTCGCGGTCAGCATCAGCACCGGCACCGATTTCAGCAGCGGGTGCTCGCGCATCCTGAACAGGATGTTGAAACCGTCGGCATCCGGCAGCATCACGTCGAGCAGCACCAGGTCGGGCGGCGGCTGCCGCCGCAGGCCGGCGATGATTTCATCGCGGTTCGACGCAATAGCCGCCGCAAAACCCTCGAGTTCGAGATACTGCCTCAGAAACCGGGCCAGGGTCGCGTCGTCCTCGACGACCAGCACGGATTCGCCGCCCGGCGATCCGGCGCGGTCCGCCGCCCGCATCGCGATGCGGACGTAGTAGCCGTTCTGCTGCAACTTGCTGATGCCGGAGACGGCCTCGGACTGCAAGGCCTCCAGCGCCGAGTCCGGCGGCGGTTTCGGCGCCTCGCTGAAAAACTCGATGAAATCGAAGGATTGGGTCAGCTGGTTGGAAGCGAGATCGATATGGCCCCCGCGCAGCAGCGTGCGCATCGCTTCCAGGAACTGCGCTTCGGTCGCCTGCGCTTTCACCCGTTCGCGGACAGCGGCCACCGTCGAGCGGCCGTCGATCAGCACCAGCAGCTTCAGCGACAGCGCGTCGAGGCCGGTCTCCGAAGCCTGGAGTTCGTTGTTGCCCCTGAAGGTCGGGATGTAGACATCGGCATCGGCAATCATGGGGTGCTGGCTGGACGGCATGCAGTGAACCTCCGGTGGCGCCGCCGGACGGCGCGGGGGACAGGCACGGACAGCCCGAGTTTACCCAAGCCCGACCGCGCGCAAAACACCGGTTCCGGCGCCGGCCACCGGCTCATCCGAAGTGGTCGAAGCCCCGACGCGCCGGGGCCAGCGGCAGTCCGTCGCCATCCACCACCGCGACGCTGCAGGCTCCCGCCGGCGCGCGGATCACGCGCCCGATACGGGTCACCCGCGTGCGCGCCTTCGCAGCGGCGCGCTCCACCGCGGCGCGTCTGGCCGGCGCCGCGGTGAAACACAGCTCATAGTCGTCCCCGCCGCCGAGCAGCGCGGCCAGCCCCGCCGGCGCGTGACGGTGGCGTCGCATCAGCGGCGACAGCGGCAAACGCTCCAGCGCGAGCACCGCGGCCACCTTCGAGCGCTCGCAGATGTGCCCCATATCCGCGAGCAGCCCGTCGGACAGGTCGATCGCGCTGCGCGCGACGCCGCGCAGCGCGAGACCCAGCGCAATACGCGGCTGCGGCCGGTCGAGGCGCTGCTGCGCCTGCTTCAGTTCGGCGGGCTTCAGTTTGATGCGTTTCATTCTTGCCGCCACCGCCAGCGCCGCTTCACCCAGCGTGCCCGACACCCAGATGTCGTCGCCGGGTTTCGCACCGTCGCGGCGCAGCGCCTGCCGCGCCGGCACTTCGCCGATGATCTGCACGCAGAGGTTCAGCGGGCCGCGCGTGGTGTCGCCACCGACCAGGTCCACGCCGTGTCTGCGCGCGAGCGCCATGAAGCCCTGCGCCATCGCCGCCACCCAGCGCTCGTCGGCTTTCGGCAGCGCAATGCCCAGCGTCGCCCAGCGCGGCAGCGCGCCCATCGCCGCCATGTCCGACAGGTTCACCGCCAGCGCCTTGTGGCCGACGGATGCGGGATCGGCGTCCATGAAGAAATGGCGCCCGCCGACCAGCATGTCGGCCGCCACCGCCAGCACCTGGCCGCGCGCGGGCCGGATCAGCGCCGCATCATCGCCGACGCCGAGCACGCTGTGCGGCGCGGCATGGGTGAAATGGCGGGCAATGAGCTGGAATTCGGATGGCATGACAAAGTGTATTGTGCCCTGAAGCGCGAACCGGGGGGCAAGGCTATACTGCAAAAGATAGCACGCGACAGGCCTGCCCTGATCCGTGCAAACCAATGCTCCAGGCCGCCAGCACATTGCAATCCGGAGGGGATGCCATGCATTTGCATTACTTCATTACCGCTCGTCAGGTTTCCGCAAAAGCCTCTGCAGCCGTGACCGCATCACTATTATTGCTGGCCAGCGCAATCAGCGGCTGTGCAAGCACCCCGCCCCAAACGGGAAGCCAGCGGTTCGAATTCGGCGTGATCGCCGATGTCCCCTACACCGGGCGGCAGGAAAAGGATTTCCCGAATGTCATCCGCGCGATGAATCAGGCCGCATTGTCATTCGTCGCTCACGTCGGCGATTTTCAGGCTGATCCGCGGGAATATTACCGGCAGCCGCAGAATATTGCTGAACCCTGCACGGACGCGCTGTACGAGAACGCCCGGCAACTGTTTCAGACTTCGAAACACCCCCTGGTGCTCACACCGGGCGACAACGACTGGGCGGATTGCCATTTCCTCCGGGAACGCGAGGTCGACCCCCTTGAGCGGCTGGCCAGAATCCGCACGATGTTCTATCCGTCGTCGAAGAGCCTCGGACAGAACGCCATGCCGGTCACCAGTCAGGCCGGCGACCCCCAATACGCAAAATTCCGCGAGAACCTGCGCTGGTCACATGGCGGCATCACCTTCGTCACGCTGCATATCATCGGCAGCAACGACAATTCCGGGCGCACCCCCGCGATGGACGCAGAACATGCCGAGCGGGCGGCGGCCAACCTGGCCTGGATGAAACAAGCCTTTGCCGCTGCCAAGGCCGGCAACAGCCGGGGGCTTGTCATCCTCACACAGGCCAATCCCGGTTTCGAGAATCATTGGCCCGGGGATTTGCTGGGGCGCTATTTCCGCAATTTTGCCGGGATCAAGCCGCCCAGCCCGCCCAAACCCTCCGCTTACGATACCTATCTCAAAGCGCTGGCCGAAGAGGTGGAGCAGTACGACAAACCAGTCGCATTCATCCACGGCGATACGCACATTTTCCGGATCGACAAGCCGCTGGTCAGTCCTAAAACCCGACGGCCTTTCGAGCATTTCACGCGCATGGAGTCCTTCGGCAATCCGGAAACGCACTGGACGCGGGTCATCGTAGACCCCGCCGATCCGCAGCTCTTCACGTTCAAGGCCGAGATCGTCCGGGACAACGTGGTCAACCACAAAAAACCCTGACTTCCTCCCGCCTCCGTCATTTGCGCAAAATATCCGCCATCCAGTCTGCCGTCTGCGTCTGGAACATGTAGCGCCGGTTGTTGGCCACGTGGTTGCCGCCCTTGACGATCAGCAGCTCGCAGGGCCCCGAGACCTCGGCGGCGATGCGTTCGGCGTTGTGCGGCGGCGTCAGCTTGTCGAGTTCGCCGCCGACGACGTAGATCGGACAGCTGATGTTCTTCGCCACGCCCTCCAGCGTCAGCGTCTTCGCGTTCTCGCGCGCGGCGTCCATGTCCTTCGCATGTGACCGCACACGGAAGGCCTCGCGCGACAATTCGTTGCGGCTGTCAAAGGTCTCGACCCAGCTGTAGGGACCGGACAGCGAGATGCAGGCCTTGATGCGCTTCTCGAAGGCCGCGCTGCGCGCGGCATAATAGCCGCCCAGCGACACACCCCAGAGTCCGATGCGCCCGTGATCAAGCTCGGCGCGCGCGGTCACGTAATCAACCACCGCCTTCACCGCGACCTCGTAATCGCCGCGGATGGGAATGTCGTATTCCGCCTCGCCCTGCCCCGGCCCGTCGAAGGACAGCGTGGCCATGCCGCGGGCGAGGAAAATGTTCTCGTAGACCTCAAGCTCCTCCTTGGTGGAATCAAGCCCCACGCACATCACCACCACCGGGTGCGGCGCCTTGCCGGCCGGCTTGCGCAGGATGCCGGCAAGGCTGCGGCCCTGGTAAGGCATCTCCACGCGTTCGCCCGGATGCGGCAGCAGCGGCAGCGCCAGCTGGCGGCACTCGATGACCTTGCGGTGCGCCGCCCTCATCTGCGGGATGTCGTGGACGAACATGAACTTGCCGAAGTGGTAACAGATCGCCGCCCGGTTCAGGTGTTCGCCGGCCGACAGCCGGTAACCGCCGGCCAGCGCCTTGCGGCCCAGTTCCTCGTGCATCGCCGCCCGCGCGCTCCACGCCGCGCACCACTCGTCCCAGCGCGAGATGCCCGCGGTGACCTCCTCGAAATCGGTCAGTGGAACACCACTCGATACAAAACGCGGCGCCCAGTGATGTATCGCGGTTTCGACGCGCTTGTCTTTCGCCGGCCGGCCTGCGGTGTCCATCATGTCGTCCCTGTCTGCGTGGTCAATGAATGTCAGTGCCTGTTTTACCAGAAAACCGCCGATCCGCCGCTGCGGCCGCCGATTCTCCCGCCGGCGCTTTTGGTGCAGAATGCGCCCCTCCGATGTAACCCCCGGCGAACCAATCCACAACATGAACATGCCCACGAAACCCGCACGCCCTGCAATCACCGCCGCCCTGCTGCTTGTGCTGAACATCAGCACGGAGGCCGCCGCACAATCCTGGCCGGCACGGCCGATCCGCATGATCGCGCCGATCTCCGCCGGCGGCGGCGCCGACGTGGCCGCGCGCCTGCTGGCCAAATCGATGGGCGAGACCCTGAAGCAGCAGGTCATCGTCGAGAACCGTCCCGGCGGCGGCAGCGTGCTCGGCACCACCACCGCGGCCGGCGCCACGGCCGACGGCCATACGCTGCTGTGGATCTCCGGCGCGCATGCCATCAACGCCGCCTTCAACCGCAACCTGCCCTACGATTCGATGAAGAGTTTCGAGCCGGTGGGCCTGTTCGCCAAGATGCCCTTCGTGCTGATCGTGCACCCCGGCATGAACGCGAAGACGGTGCCCGAGCTGCTGACGCTGGTGCGCGCCAGCCCCGGCAAGTTCAACTACGCCAGCAGCGGCGTCGGCAGCGCCTCCCACCTCGGCATCGAAATGCTGAAGCTCGGCGCGAAACTCGACATGGTCAACATCAGCTACAAGGGCGCCGCCCCCTCGCTCGCCGGACTGATCGGCGGCGAAGTGCAGCTGGCGATGCTGGGCCCGCTGTCGGTGAAACCGCACATTGCCTCGGGCAAGGTGCGCCCGCTGGCGGTGACCACGGCCAAACGTTCCGCCGCCTTCCCCGGACTGCCCGCACTGGGCGAAAGCGTGCCGCAGTACGAGATGACCAGCTGGTACGGCATGCTCGCGCCGCGCGGAACGCCGCCCGCAGTCCTTGCGCAGCTGAACGCCGCGATGACCACCGCGCAGTCGGACAAGGCCGTGATCGACAGCCTCGCCGCAGAAGGCGCCGAGCTGCCGCGCACCACGCCGCAGGAATTCCGCAAATACCTGGAAGCCGACATCGCCCGCTACATGGCGCTGCGCCAGAAACTCGACATCCGGCTCGAATAAACCGCGGCACAAGGAGACACAGCATGCCCAGTGCAAGCCTCAACGGCGTCGACATACCCTGCGAAGTCCTCGGCAACAGCGGCCCCTGGGTCGCCATCAACCCGGGCGGGCGGCGCGGCATGGCCGAAATCCGCTCGCTGGCCGCGCGTGTCGCCGCCGGCGGTTTCCGGGTGCTGATCCACGACCGGCGCAACTGCGGCGCAGCCGCGGTATGCGTTGGCGGCGGCAACACCGAACATGAAGTCTGGGCGGATGACCTGCACGCGCTGCTGCAGCACCTGGGCGCGCTGCCCGCGGTGATCGGCGGCAGCTCCTCCGGCTGCCGGATGTCGGTCGACTTCGCGCTGCGTTACCCGCAGGCGGTGCGCGGCCTGCTGCTGTGGCGGGTCACCGGCGGCGCCTTCGCGGTGTCGCGGCTGACCGAAAAATATTTCGGCGAATTCATCCGCGCTGCGCAGCAGGGCGGCATGGCGGCGGTCTGCAACACCGAACATTTCCGCGAGCTGATCGCGGCGCGCCCGGCCAACCGCGCGGCGCTGATGGCGATGGATCCGGCGCAGTTCATCGCGGCGATGAGCGACTGGGAGCGGCAGTTCCGCGCCGGCGACGGCGAGCCGGTGATCGGTGCCAGCGCGGCGCAGCTGCAGTCGATCACGGTGCCGGCCTGCGTCGTGCCCGGCAACGACCGCACCCACCCGCGGGCCGCCGCGGAAAAACTCGCACGCCTGATGCCCAAGGCCGAACTGCATCCGCTGATGGGGGCGGACCTCGACGTCGATGTTGACCCCCCGGCCAACTGGAATGCAAAAGAAGCGGAACTCGCGGCGATCCTCACCGGCGGACTGCGCCGGATGACTGCCTAAGCTTTCTGCTCTCCGGAAGCGGCCTTCTCCGCCTGTTCCCGCTGCATGCGCTGCGATTCAGCGATGAATTCGGCGTATTTCCGCTTCATCTGCTGCGGCATCCAGAAATCCACCGCGGCGAAGCCGAAGAAGAACAGCATCATCACCGTGCGCGTGCCCTGCTCCAGTTCGCCGCCGTAGAACAGCACCCAGAATCCGAGCACCAGGTTCAGCAGCCCGGCAAAATAGAACACGTAGATGCGCTTCTTCAATTTTTCGTCGAGTTCGTTGTTCATCGTTCCCTCTCCGGTCTTCAGCCGCGCGCGGCCCGCACTTCCGGCGCGCGCAGCTGCGCCGCCATCTTGTCGAGCACGCCGTTGACGTATTTGTGGCCGTCGGTGCCGCCGAAGGCCTTGGCCAGTTCGATCGCCTCGTTGATCACCACCCGGTACGGCACCTCGGGGCAGTGCATGAACTCGTAACCCGCGAGCAACAGGATGCCGCGCTCCACCGGCGACAGGCTCTTGTAGGCGCGGTCGAGCAGCGGCGTGATCAGCTGCTCCATCTCGGCCGCACCGGCAATCGCGCCGTCGAGCAGCTTCGTGAAATAGTCGGCGTCGCTCTTGCCGAAATCCTCGGCTTCGCCCAGCTGCGCGGCAATGGTCACGGGATCGGTGCCCGCGAGCTGCCACTGGTAGAGGCCCTGCAGCGCGAATTCGCGCGAACGGCGGCGGTTCGATTTCATCATGTTCCGGTGTGGCGGCCACACACCGTGCGGCACAAATTATCGTTTAAAAACAAATACTTATAAAATACGGCGCTCAGGCTCAGGTATTCTCGGCGTCGCGCTTCAGGCGCTGCATCAGCCGCGCCATCTCCACCGCGGCCAGCGCACAATCCGCGCCTTTCTGTGCCATGCGCACCTCGGCCTGATCATCGTCCTCGGTGGTGAGGATGCCGTTGGCCACCGGCACGCCGGTCTCGAGCTGCACGTCGGTGATGCCGCGCGCGGACTCGTTGGACACGATCTCGAAGTGATAGGTTTCGCCGCGGATCACCGCGCCCAGTGCCACCAGCGCGTCGTAATGCCCGCTGATCGCCATCGCCTTCAGCGCCAGCGGGATTTCCAGCGCACCTGGCACGCTGACGATGCGCATGTCCTTCTTGGCGACGCCCATTTTGGCCAGCGCCGCGGTGCAGGCCGACAGCAATCCGTCGCCGACGTCGACGTTGAATCGCCCCATCACGATGCCGATGCGCAGACCCTTGCCGTCGTGCACGGGTTCCAGTTCCTCGATGTCGTCAAAACGCGCCATGTCGCTCACCCAATCACTTGATCACTTAATCACTTGATAACCCGTTCAAGCCTTGCCCGGCGGCTGCATGTACCCCGTCACCTCGAGGTCGAAACCCGCCATGCTCGGCATGCGCAACGGCTGCGCCAATACGCGCATTTTCTTGACGCCGAGGTCGCGCAGGATCTGCGCGCCGATGCCGTAGTTGCGCAGCACGATCTTCGCCGGACTGCCGCGCTCGTGCTGCGGCCGCGCGCGCTCAAGCAGCTCCGCCGCGGTCTCCTGCCGGTGCAGCAGGATGATCACGCCGCGGCCCTCGCGGGCGATCACCGCCATCGCGTCGTGCAGATTCCAGGAATGGCGCGTCGCACCGGTGTCGAGCAGGTCGATCAGCGACACCGGCTCGTGCACCCGCACCGGCACCTCGTCCTTCGCGGTGAAGCTGCCGCGCACCAGCGCGAGGTGGGTCTGCTGGCCCGCGGTTTCGGTGTAGGCGACCAGCCGGAATTTGCCGTGCGCGGTGTCGATGTCGCGCTCTGTCGCCCGCTTCACCAGCGATTCGGTGGCGCTGCGGTACTGGATCAGGTCGGTGATGGTGCCGATCTTCAGGCCGTGCTCGGCGGCGAAAGGGATCAGGTCCGGCAGCCGCGCCATCTCGCCGTTGTCCTTCAGGATTTCGCAGATCACCGCCGCCGGCGTCAGCCCCGCCAGCCGCGCAAGGTCGCAGCCCGCCTCGGTATGCCCGGCGCGCACCAGCGTACCGCCGTTCTGCGCCATCAGCGGGAAAATGTGTCCCGGCTGCACGATGTCGGCGGGACTGGCATCGGCGCGGATCGCCGCCTGCACCGTCTTCGCGCGGTCGGCCGCCGAGATGCCGGTGGTGACCCCCTCCGCCGCCTCGATCGACAGCGTGAAGTTGGTGCCCATCGGCGAGCGGTTGTTGCTGACCATCAGCGGCAGGTTCAACTGCCGGCAGCGTTCCTCGGTCAGCGTCAGGCAGATCAGGCCGCGGCCGAACCGCGCCATGAAGTTGATGGTTTCCGCCGTCGCGAATTCCGCGGCCAGCACCAGGTCGCCCTCGTTCTCGCGGTCTTCCTCGTCAACGAGCACCACCATGCGCCCGGCGCGCATCTCGGCGATGATTTCTTCGGTGGGGCTGATCGCCACGTCGTGTTTTCCTGATTTCAATCTGTATCCTGTTGAAAAACCCCCGGCCTTCCGCCGGTTAGCGTGACCGGATCCGATCCAGCAGCGGAATCAGTGCCGGAATGTCGGTCCGGATGATGCTCCACAAAGTGTCATTGTCGATGCCCAGATAACCATGAATCAGGCGATTCCTTGTCGCGATGATCATTCGCCACGGCACACCGGATCATGTCTTCGACATAAAACCGCCAATCCCGCGGTCCGCTCTCAGACATGCAAGGCTTCCCGCTCGATCGATGGCCGCAGCTCGGCGCGCAAGGCCTTTTCCGTCACCAGGTCGACCGGGCGACCCAGCCGATCCTCCAGAAAGAACTGGACGCCAAAATACTTCTCCGAAGTGGCCGGCCCGTCGAACGCAACGAGGATGTCGATATCGCTGCCAGGCCTGGCAGCGTCTCTTGCCGTCGAACCGAACAACGCAAGCCGCACGACACCGAAGCGGCGCTTGAGCTCCGCCTTGCTCGCGGCAAGCAGTTCCAGTGTCTGCGATCGGTTCATCAAAAATATTCCGTTTCCCGGAGTGTACTACCGGCTTTCGTTCAGCCGCTCCACATACCGCGCCAGCATGTCCACTTCCAGATTGACCTTTGCGCCCGGCCGCAGGTTCTGCAGCGTGGTCGCGCCGAGGGTGTGCGGGATCAGGTTGACCTCGAAGCTGTCGCCATCGGCCGCATTCACCGTCAGGCTGACGCCGTCCACCGCCACCGAGCCCTTGCGCGCGATGTAACGCGCGATCGCCCGCGGCGCCTCGACGACGAGGCGCCGATTATCCCCCACTGCGTCGAAGCGCGATACCGTGCCGGTGCCATCGACATGCCCGGTCACCAGGTGGCCGCCGAGACGGTCGGCGAGCCGCAACGCCTTTTCGAGGTTGACCGGCGCGCCGGCGGCGAAGCCCGCGACCACCGACAGCGTCGCCTGCGACACCTCGGCCTCGAAATGGCCGCGGTCGAAGGCAACCACGGTCAGGCACACGCCGCTGACCGCGATGCTGTCGCCCAATGCGACATCCGCCATGTCCAGCCCCTCGGTATCGATATGCAGGCGCAGGCCGCCCGGCGCCGGATCGATTTTCGCGATGCGGCCGACGGCCGCGACAATGCCGGTGAACATTTAGGCGGGCCTCGCGAGCATGCGCAGGTCTTCGCCGACCCGGGTCACCCCGGTGATCTTCAGCTTGCGCCGTGCGGCGAGGCTGTCCAGCGGCGGCAGATGGAACATGCCCTGCGCGGTGTCGCCGAGGATGCAGGGCGCCATGTAGATCAGCAGTTCGTCGACCAGTCCTTCATCGAGCAGCGAACCGTTCAGCTTGTGTCCGGCCTCGACATGCACCTCGTTGCAGCCGCGCCGCGCCAGTTCCTGCAGCAGCGCCGGCAATTCGACCTTGCCCTCGTGGTTCGGCAGCACCACGACTTCGGCGCCCTTCGCGCGCAGCGCCACCGAGCGCGGCACATCGGCGCCGGCCGCGGCAATGATCGTGCCCGGCCCGAGGATTTTCGCCGTCAGCGGCGTCTGCATCCGGCTGTCGACCACCACGCGCAGCGGCTGGCGGCTGGTCTGCACCTCGCGGACATTGAGCTGCGGATCGTCGTCCTTGACCGTGCCCACGCCGGTCAGCACCGCGCAGGCGCGCGCGCGCCAGGCATGGCCGTCGCGGCGCGCGTCAGGGCCGGTGATCCACTGGCTCTGCCCGTCGGCCAGCGCGGTGCGGCCGTCGAGGCTGGCCGCGACCTTCATCCGCACCCAGGGCGTGCCGCGGGTCATCCGCGACACGAAGCCGATGTTGAGTTCGCGCGCTTCCGTTTCCATCAAGCCGACATCGACGGTAATGCCGGCGGCACGCAACTGCTCAAAACCCTTGCCCGCGGTCCGCGGATTCGGATCCTGCATCGCCGCCACCACCCGCGCCGGCTTCGCCTTCAGCAGCGCATCGACACAGGGCGGCGTGCGGCCGTGATGGGCGCAGGGCTCCAGCGTCACGTAGACCGTCGCGCCGGCAGCCTGCTTGCGCGCATGCTCCAGCGCGATCGGCTCGGCATGCGCCGCGCCGGCCTTTTCATGCCAGCCTTCGCCGACCACCTTGCCGTCTTTGACGATCACGCAGCCTACCCGCGGGTTCGGCGTGGTCGTGTACAACCCGCGCGCCGCGAGTTCCAGCGCATAAGCCATGTGGCGGTGATCGTCGGGGGTGAACATGTCGGATTGAGCCTGCGCCGCAGCGGCAATGCCGCCTACTTGCGGCCCGGCTTGCGCACTTCCTTGATCGCGTCGGTGAAGTCATCGACGCCCTGGAAGCTGCGGTAGACGGACGCGAAGCGGATGTAGGCCACTTCGTCGAGTTTTTTCAGCTCGCGCATCACCATCTCGCCGACGCGCCGCGCCGGCACCTCGCGCTCGCCCAGCGACAGCAGCTCGTTGGTCAGCGCGCCGATCGCCTCGTCGACCAGCGGCGTCGGCACCGGCCGCTTGTGCAGCGCGCGCATGAAGCTGGTGCGCAGCTTGGCGAGGTCGAACTCGGCGCGGCTGCCGTCCTGCTTGACCACCTGCGGCATCCGCAGCTCGACGGTTTCGTAGGTCGTGAAGCGCTTGCTGCAGGCCACGCACTTGCGGCGGCGGCGGATGGTGTCCCCGTCATCGCTCTCGCGGGAGTCGATGACCTGGGTTTCATCCGATTTGCAGAAGGGACACTTCATGAGGGCAGCGATGAACGATGAACGATGAACGATGAACGCGAACGCTGGGCAACAGGGCGGTTTTCATTCATCACTCATCGCTCCGCGCTCATCACTATCATTTATAGACCGGGAAACGATCGCACAGCGCCTTGACCTCGCCGCGGACGCGGGCAATGACGGCTTCGTCCTGCGGCGCGTCGAGCACGTCGGCGATCAGGCCGGCGAGTTTCTCGGCCTCCGGCGCCCGGAAGCCGCGGGTGGTCATCGCCGGCGAGCCGATGCGCACGCCGCTGGTCACCATCGGCGGGCGGGTGTCGTTGGGCACCGCGTTCTTGTTGACCGTCATGTGCGCGCGGCCCAGCGCCTGCTCGGCCTCGATGCCGGTCACCGGCTTGTCGCGCAGGTCGAGCAGGAACAGGTGGCAGTCGGTGCGGCCGGACACGATGCGGTAACCGCGGCCCTGCAGCACCTTCGCCATCAGGCGCGCATTGTCGAGCACATGCTGCTGGTAGTCGCGGAACTCCGGGCTCATCGCCTCCTTCAGCGCCACCGCCTTGGCGGCGATCACATGCATCAGCGGGCCGCCCTGGGAACCGGGGAACACCGCGGAATTGAGGATTTTCTCGTGTTCGGCCGCGGCGAGGATCAGGCCGCCGCGCGGGCCGCGCAGCGTCTTGTGCGTCGTCGTGGTCACGAAATCGGCGATGCCCACAGGGCTCGGGTAAAGACCGGCGGCCACGAGGCCGGCGTAATGCGCCATGTCGGCCATCAGCATCGCGCCCACGCTGTCGGCGATCTCGCGGAACTTCTTCCAGTCGATCGCCAGTGCGTAGGCCGAGGCGCCGGCAACGATCAGCTTCGGCTTGTGGGTTTTCGCCAGTTCGGCGACTTCGCCATAGTTGATCGCCTGGGTCTGCGGGTCGAGGCCGTAACTGACAGCATTGTAGTACTTGCCGCTGATGTTGACCTTGGCGCCGTGGGTCAGGTGGCCGCCGTCGGAGAGCCGCATGCCGAGGATGGTGTCACCGGGCTTCAGCACCGCCAGGAACACCGCGGCATTGGCCTGCGCGCCGGAATGCGGCTGGACGTTGGCATAACCGGCCTTGAACAGCGCCTTCGCGCGATCGATCGCAAGCTGCTCGGCAATGTCCACGTATTCGCAGCCGCCGTAATACCGCTTGCCGGGATAACCCTCGGCATACTTGTTGGTCAGCACCGAGCCCTGGGCCTGCAGCACCGCCGGGCTCGCGTAGTTTTCGGAGGCGATCAGTTCGATGTGGTCTTCCTGGCGCTGGGCTTCCTGACGGATGACCTGGAACAGTTCAGGATCGGTGGTTTCGAGTCGGGTGTTGGACAGGGACATGGAAAAGGCTCGGGGTTGCCGGATCGGTCCGGAAAGGCTTGAACAGACCCGGATTTTATCATGCGGAACCGTCATTTCCCCCTGCTGGCGCCGTCCCGGAGCCCTTATGATGTCGGCTTCCGGAGGGGGAGAACATCCGCATCATGAAACCGCTGCTGGCGCTGTCGCGCGCCATAGACGCACTGAACGAAACCGTCGGCCGCGGCGCCTGCTGGCTGGTCCTGCTGTGCATCCTCATCAGCGCCGGCAACGCGGTCACCCGCTACGGCTTCAGCTACAGCTCCAACGGCCTGCTCGAAATCCAGTGGTACCTCTACACGCTGGTATTCCTCGGCGCCGCCGGCTACACGCTGAAGCACAACGCCCACGTGCGCATCGACCTCGTCGCCGCGCGCCTGTCGCCGCGGACGCAGGCCTGGATCGACATCTTCGGCCATGTCTTCATGCTGCTGCCGGTCAGCGCGATCATGCTGTGGTTCGGCTGGGCCGCGTTTGTCGAGTCGTACCGGATCAATGAGATGTCCACCGACGCCGGCGGCCTGCTGCGCTGGCCGATCAAGTTCGTCGTGCCTGCCGCCTTCGCTCTGCTGATCCTGCAGGGGGTGTCGGAGACCATCAAGAAATTCGCGCTGCTTGGCGCAACACCGGCGGGCGACGGCAGGGACGAAATTGCAGAACGCTGACATGCCCGTCATATTCCTGCCACCTCCACCCGTCACCCCGGCAGAAGCCGGGGTCCAGGGGTTTTGTGTCGGTCAGCACTGGATTCCGGCTTTCGCCGGAATGACGGTCTATGGCCTTTGAACTGATGGCGCCGCTGATGTTCGTGGGCCTCGCGGTCCTGCTGCTGCTCGGCTACCCGGTCGCCTTCGCGCTCGCCGCCAACGGACTGCTGTTCGCCTTCATCGGCTTCGAACTCGGCATGCTGCAGCCGGAACTGCTGCAGGCGCTGCCGCAGCGGCTCTACGGCATCATGGCCAATCCTCTGCTGCTGGCCATCCCCTTCTTCACCTTCATGGGCCTCGTGCTCGAACGCAGCGGCATGGCCGAAGACCTGCTCGACACCGTCGGCCAGCTGTTCGGCCCTATCCGGGGCGGCGTCGCCTACGCGGTGATCTTCGTCGGCGCGCTGCTGGCGGCAACCACCGGTGTCATCGCCGCCTCGGTGATCGCGATGGGCCTCATTTCGCTGCCGGTGATGCTGCGCTACAGATATTCACCGCGGCTCGCCAGCGGTGTCATCTGCGCCTCGGGCACGCTGGCGCAGATCATCCCGCCCTCGATCGTGCTGATCGTGCTCGCCGACGTGCTGGGCGCCTCCGTCGGCGACATCTACGCCGGCGCGGTGCTGCCGGGCCTGTTGCTGGTGATGCTGATGACCGGCTACGTGTTCATCACCTCGATGCTCAACCCGGCCGCCGCGCCCGCACTGCCGCCGGAGGCACGCACCCGGCGCGGCGCGGCGCTGTGGCGCCACGCGCTGCTGGTCATGGTGCCGCCGCTGGTACTGATCTTCCTGGTGCTGGGCTCGATCTTCGCCGGCATCGCCACACCCTCCGAGGGCGGCGCGCTGGGCGCGGTCGGCGCGCTGGTGCTGGCGGCCGTCCGCCGCCGGCTCAACCTGAAAATGCTGCGCGAAGCGCTCGACTCGACGACGAGGCTCTCCAGCTTCGTGATGTTCATCCTGATCGGCTCGACGGTGTTCGCGCTGACCTTCCGCGCGGTCGACGGCGACCTCTGGGTCGAACGCCTGTTCACGCTGGTGCCCGGCGGCGAGGTCGGATTCCTGATCGTCGTGCACCTGATGATTTTCGTGCTCGGCTTCTTCCTCGACTTTTTCGAGATCGCCTTCATCCTGCTGCCGCTGCTCGCGCCGGTGGCCGCCAAACTCGGCATCGACCCGGTGTGGTTCGCGGTGATGATCGGCATCAACCTGCAGACCTCCTTCCTGACGCCGCCCTTCGGCTTCGCACTGTTCTACCTGAGGAGCGTCGCGCCGAAACAGGTCAGCACCGCCGACATCTACCGCGGCGTCGTGCCCTTCATCATCGTGCAACTGCTCGCGCTGCTGCTGGTGATCAGTTATCCGCAACTGGTCAGCGCCTTCGCCGACAAACCGTCAACGAAGGACCTCGGCAGCATCGAAATCAATATTCCCGCCGAAAGCGGCACAGACAAACCCGGCCCCGGCGGCATGACCCGCGAAGAACAGTCGGCGGCGGAGATTGAACGCATGCTGCGCGAAGGAAAATAAAAATATAAATAAAATCAAATACTTATAATAAACCCTCCGGAATACGCCATTTATCACCCCAAAGGCCCGCCATCGGCATCATCCATTGCAGGCCCTGTAAAATCGCAGAGCAAGGAGATTTCGGCATGAATCAGACTTTTACCGCCGTCGTAAAACAGGATGGTCCGTGGTGGATCGGATGGATCCAGGAAGTTCCGGGCGTCAACTGTCAGGAAGCCACGCGCGAAGCACTGCTTGAAACCCTGCGCGTGACGCTCGCTGAGGCATTGGCCATGAATCGCGCCGATGCGCGCGATGCCGCCGGCAAAGGATACGAAGAACTTCATATTGCGGTATGAAGCGTCGCGATTTGCTGCGACACCTCACCGCACACGGCTGCACCCTGCTTCGCGAAGGCGGCAACCACTCCTGGTGGCAGAACACCGGACTGAACCGCCGCAGCGCAGTTCCACGCCATAACGAAATCAACGACCACCTCGCCCGCAAGATCTGCAAGGACCTTGGCGTACCCCAGCCCTGACCCGCCGTCATTTCCACCGTGATCCCCCTCCCCGACCTGCTGCTCTTCGCCGGCGCCGCACTGCTGATGGTGCTGACGCCCGGCCCCAACATGATCTACCTGATCTCGCGCTCGATCTGCCAGGGCCGCGCCGCGGGCGTCATTTCGCTGTTCGGCGTGGTCGCCGGATTTTTCCTGCACATGCTCGCCGCGGCGATCGGGCTGTCGGCGATATTCCTCGCGGTGCCGCTGGCCTACGAAGTGCTGAAATGGCTGGGCGCGCTGTACCTGCTGTGGCTCGCCTGGGAAGCGGTCAAACCCGGCGCGCGTTCGCCTTTCGAACCGCGCGCGCTGCCGCCGGATTCGCCACGACGGCTGTTCCTGATGGGTTTCCTGACCAATGTGCTGAATCCCAAGGTCGCCGTGTTCTACCTGTCGATCTTCCCGCAGTTCATCAACACTGAACGCGGCGCGGTGTTCCTGCAAAGCCTGACGCTGGGCGTGACCCAGATCTCCGTGAGTTTCACCGTCAACCTGCTGATCGCGCTGTCGGCCGCGGGCATCGCCGGCTGGTTCGCGCGCAATCCCTTCTGGCTGGTGATGCAGCGTTATGTGATGGGCGGCGTGCTCGTCGCGCTGGCGGTCAGGCTGGCCCTCGAACCGCGGCGCGGCTGAAACCGGCGACATGACCCCCGCCGTCCTGCGCATCACCTCCTGCATGGCCGACAACGCCGAGGCCACCTGCCGCGCGATCAGCGCCTGGCTCGGGGAACGGCTCGGCATCGCCACCGAATTCGTCGACTGCATACCCTGGCAGGAACGCGAGCGCGAGCTCGACGCCGGACGCATCCACCTGTGCTGGATCTGCGGCCTGCCCTATGTGCGCAAGGCCGACGCCCTGCCGCCGCAGGTCGAAGCCTGCGTCGCGCCGGTAATGGCGCTGCCGCGTTACGCCGGCGCGCCGGTGTACTACTCCGACATTGTCGTGCGCCGCGACAGCCCGTACCGCGAGTTCGCCGACCTGCGCGGCAGCCGCTGGGCCTACAACGAACCGGATTCACATTCCGGCCACAATGTCGTGCGCCACCGGCTGGCGCTGCTCGGTGAAACCGGCGGTTACTTCGGCCGCGTGATCGAATCCGGCGCGCACCAGGCCTCGCTGCGGATGATCGCCGACGGCCGCATCGACGCCTCGGCCATCGACAGCACCGTGCTCGAGGCGGAAATCGCGCGCAGCCCGGAACTGGCCCAAACCCTGCGCGTCATCGGCACGCTGGGCCCGAGCCCGATGCCGCCCTGGGTCCTGCACCGCGCGCTCGATCCGGCGCTGCGCGCGGACATCCGCGACGCCCTGCTGGCGATGCACGGCGATACGGCCGGCGCGCGCATCCTTGCGCAATGGGGCATCGCGCATTTCGCCGCGGTGGATGACGCGCATTACGATCCGATCCGCGCGATGGCGCGGCAGGCGGCGGACATCCCGCTCGCCCCGGCACAGTCCGCAGGCTGAACACGGCACGCATGCGCAACCCGGATCGGTTTAATCTGGGCTGCGCGGCCCGCCACCCCGGCGCAGCGGAGCCCGCGGCAGGACCACAATGAAAAACCGGATGCGCCGCAAGGGAGGAGCCCCATGAACATCGTCACCCGCTACGCCGCGCTGCTGCTGTGTTTTGCTGCGGCACCTGCAGCCGCCGCCACCTACGAAGACCGCTTCCTCGATGCCGACGGTGTCAAGATCCGCTACATCGATGTCGGCAAGGGTGAGCCGATCATACTGCTGCACGGCGGCACCTCGCGGCTGGAGAGCTGGATCACCGCCGGCGTTGTCGACAACCTGGTGAAGGATTTCCGCGTCATCGCCTTCGACGCGCGCGGCCACGGCAAGAGTGATTCGCCGCGCGATCCCGCCGCCTACGGCCGCCAGCAGTCGCTCGACGTGGTGCGCATTCTCGATGCGCTGAAACTCGAACGCGCCCACATCATCGGTTTCTCGCTCGGCAGCAGCACGGTCGCGAAACTGCTGACGCTGCATCCCGAACGTTTCCTCACCGCAGTGCAGGTCGCCGGCGCCGGGCGCACGCCGAAGGAAGCCAACGACCCGCGCATCGAGGTTGAAGCCTCCGAAATCGCCCGCGACTGCATCAGCCGCAGCCGCCTGATGCGCCAGGCCCCCGCCGGAAAAAAACCGACCGAAGAAGAGATCCAGAAACGCATCGCCGCCTGCAAGGCCGATCCCACCTTCGATCCGCTCGCCACCGCGGCCTCGCTGCGCGGTTACCGCGACCAGGCGGTGACGCCGGAACAGATGGCCGCGGTCAAGGTGCCGACGCTGGGCATCGTCGGCACGCTGGACCACACGCTGAAGGCGATGCAGGCGCTGAAGGAGATCCGCCCCGACATGAAACTGGTGCTGCTCGACGGCGTGTCACACACCGGCGAAACCGGCATCCAGCGCCAGCCGGCGCTGGTCAGCGAAATCCGCGCCTTCATCGCCGCACAGCGCAAGCCCTGAACCGCACCGTCCATATGTTCGAACCCCGTCCCTGCGACCGGGACGGGGAGTGATAAGCTGATTCCGGGTCACGCGCCGCCAGAGCGCGGACCCGCCACACACAAGGAGGAGCAAGCATGCATGCCATCACCCGCGGCCTGACCGGCCTCGTTCTTGCCGCGCTGTCCGCCGCGGCCTTTGCCCAAGCGGCCGCGCAGTACCCGACCAAACCGATCCGCATGATCGTGCCCTGGAATCCCGGCGGCACCTCCGACACCAGCGCCCGCATCATCGCCCAGAAAATGACCGAGAACTGGGGCCAGCAGGTGGTGGTCGACACCCGCGCCGGCGCCAGCGGCATCATCGGCACCGAGGTCGCGATGCGCGCGCCCTCCGACGGCTACACGCTGCTCCACGCCAACATGAGCCAGTTCGCGACCAACCCCTTCCTCTACAAGGTCAGCTACGACACGCTGCGCGACTTCGCGCCGATCAGCATGCTGGCCACGGCGCCGCAGCTGCTGGTGGTGCATCCGGGTGTGGCCGCCAAATCGGTGCAGGAACTGGTGCAGCTCGCGCGCGCGAAACCGGGCAGCCTCAACTTCGGTTCCGGCGGCGCCGGCACCATCGCCTACCCGGCGGGCGAGCTCTTCAAGACGCTGGCCGGCGTCAACATGACGCATGTGCCGTACAAGGGCACCATCCTCGCGCTGAACGACCTGATCGGCGGCCGCCTCGAAATCGTGTTCTCCGACATGCCGATCGCGCTGCCCCAGTCCCGCGCCGGCAAGGTGCGCGCGCTCGGCGTCACCAGCGCCCAGCGCTCGAGCCTGCTGCCCGAGATGCCGACCGTCGCCGAACAGGGCATTCCCGGCTATGCGATCGAAAATTCCTGGGGCATGTTCGCGCGCACCGGCACGCCGCGGCCGCTGATCATGCGCCTCAACGCCGAGATGGTGCGCATCCACGCGCTGCCCGACGTACGCGAGCGTTACGCCAACCTCGGCCTCGAGTCCGTCACCAGCACGCCGGAAGGATTCAGGAAAATCATCGAAACCGACACCGAAAAAGTCGGCAAGATCATCAAGGCCACCGGCGCCAAGGTGGACTGAGGTGATGCGGCGGCTCAGCCGCCGTAAAAACGGTTGACCTGATCGGCGGCGTATTCGACCTGCTCCGCCGTCAGGTGCTGCGCATGCGGCAGCGCCAGCACGCGTTCGCACTGCCGCTCCGCCACCGGAAAATCCCCCCTTTTGTAGCCAAGCTTCGCCGAAGCCTCGTGCAGGTGCAGCGGCGTGCCGTAGTAGATGCGCGTCTGCACGCCGCGTTCGGCGAGGTACTTGTGCAGCCGGTCGCGGTCATCGGCCTGCACCAGGAACATCATGTAGGGATGGAACGCCGCCGGCGACTCCGGCGGGATGAACACCGGGCCGGGCTTGATGCGGTTGCGGTAGATCGCGACATTGCGGCGGCGTTTTTCGATCACGGCATCCAGCCGCGACAGCCGGAACTTCAGCACTTCAGCCTGCAGGGAATCCATCCGCGAATTGACGCCGAACATCACCGCGTTGTCGCGCGCCTCGCGGCCGTGGTTGCGGTAGAGCCTGACCTTGCGCGCGAACTCCGCATTTTCCGTCAGCAGGAAACCGCCATCGCCGAAGGCGGCGAGGATCTTGTGCGGATGCGCCGACACCGCGCCGCAGTCAGCCAGCGTGCCGCCGTGACGGCCGTTGTAACGCCCGCCCATCGCCTGCGCCGCATCCTCGACCACCGCCAGCCCGTGTCGGCGGGCGACCGCATGGATCGCATCCATGTCGGCGATGCGCCCGGTCCAGTGCACCGGCATGATCGCCTTCGTGCGCGGCGTGATGCGGCCTTCGATGTCGGCCGGATCGATGTTCTGGTCTTCGCGCACGTCGGCAAACACCGGCTTCGCGCCGACATGCGCAATCGCGCCGGCCGAGGCGATGAATGACACGGGAGAGGTGATCACTTCGTCGCCGCGTCCGACACCCAGCGCCCACAGGCCGAGCATCAGCGCGTCGGTGCCGGAATTCAGCGTTACACAATGCGCGGCACCGGTATAGGCGCAGACCGCCGCCTCGAAGGCATCGACTTCCTCGCTGAGGAACACATGCCCCTGTGACAGCACACGGTCGATGCAGGCGAGGATTTCCTCGCGCTCTTCGGCGTAACGCTGGGCGATGTCGTGGAAGGGGACCTTCATTGCGGCCTGCATGGGAAACCGCTCTCCGGCTGGATGTTCGGCTAAGCCGTCTTACAAGAAAACACTAAATCACAGTAACTTTTATATACTTCGATGACGATAGATCATAAGTATTTGTTTTTAAACAACTTTTAGTCAACGAGCAGATTCGGCCGCCCCAGTTGCAGCAGCACGCCGAGTTCGTCGGCGAAGGTCCAACTGCTGACGATGTTCCCGGCGTCGTCAAAGTCGAGCAGCGCCACGGCATTGACCCCCATGCGCCTGCCGGTCGCGGCAATGCCGCAGAAGGGGCCACTGTGGACACCGCCAACGTTGAAACGAAGCCACACCTGATTGCCCTCGGCCAGCAGCACATCCAGCCCGTAACCGCGATCGGCAAAAGCGGCATCCAGATCCAGCGCGCCATGGCCCCGCGCCTGGCTGAATTCGCGCAGGTGTTTGAAACCGTAACGCAGGTTGCGGTGGCCCGCGGCCAGCCCGTCCTTGGCCTGCGTCGAGAGCCGCGTGCGCGCGGCGGCAATGCGGTTGCGCATCAAGGCATCGGCCGGCTGCGCTTCGAGTTTTTTGATGAAGGCTGCCGCATCGTCCGTCTGCGGCAGCGGCGGCACGATGATTTTGCCGTCGGATCGCGGTGGCAGCTTCGCACCCAGCTGCCGCAGCAGCTCCGCCTCGTCCATCATGAACCAGCCCTCGACCATCTGCCCGTCGACGATGCGCAGCAGCGCGACTTCATAGACGTCAACGCGCCGGCCTGTCGGCTCAATGCCGAAGAAGTTGCCGGTATGCGTGCCGGTCACCCGGAACAACAGCCCCACGCGATCGCCGTCGGCAATCACCCGCTCGATCACATCCACCCGGTCCGGAAAAGCCGCGCGCAAGTACAGCGCCGGATGCGGCCAGCCCTGGTCGCGCGCGTTGCCGGCCAGATGCAGGTTGCCGCCGCGCACGCGGTCGTAGTTCGGCGCCAGCACCTCCTTCTCGACCTGCGGCATTTCGGGGGTGCCCTGCTTCTGCTTGAAGCGGAGGGCGATTTCGACGTTGCGGGCGAGTTGGCCAGAGCGGTTGGGGTTGGCGTGGGTAATGTGCACTCAGCCCTCCGCCTCATCAAACTCAAGAAAATAAACTTTCTTGCAACTCAAGCATTCGTGAATTTGCTGCCCGTTAAGAAAAACGTAAAAACGCGTTCTCGCCCCACAAATCCGGCAAGTTTCAGGTTGCTCTGTTCCCAAAAAAATTGGCGCGAGAGATGCATTCATCACTTCAAGCTCCACGACTAATGGCGCTAAATTTCCGCTGATTCTGGATCAGTTTTTCGTCAACAAAAGTTACACTCTAAACTTGAATCCATAAGCAATACTTTAAGGAATAACTGGGATTCCAATATCTGCCAGATAAGTAAACGTTGAATCGTAATAGCTAGACAAGCGCGTCTTGTCGCCATCATTCCCTGATGGCACAAAAATAACCATTCCCTGACGCGCACGAGTCAGCAAGACGCGATATGCATTTTTTAAGTATTGCCGACGATCTTCTTTTTTGACTGACGTCCACTTAGCACCAACAAATGAGTGATAAAGCCATCCACCTTTAGCATAGCGAAGATCGGCGTCCCACGTTATACAGGCCCAATCTAACTCCAGACCCTGAACCTGAAACTCAGTTGCAGCATCTTCCATGTAATAACTCGATCGAGTATCTTCTGCGTCATTCAAAAACCAATGCACTGGATTGATATTTACTCGAACGTCAATTGCATGCGGCTTTAAGCGCAGCGCGCCAGAAGATGCCATCAATCCGAAACGTTCCGAACCGCGCGCACGCTCTCGAATCCATTGCTTTGCGACCTCCAAATTACGTGTAAGCGCTATTGGATAGTTAGACAGAGTTTTCACCAAAATCTGGCTCGCCTTGCCGTCCTCACAGTCCAAAATAGCTTTTACGAAAGCCGACACATTTTCAGCTCGGAACGAGCGCATAGAAACCGCAAGATGGAGTGCGTCGTCCCTAAACACATTCACGCGCCCTTCCAGGGCGTCCAAAGCATGCTCCACCGCATATTCGCTTTCCGTTATGTCCGGAGAAACATAAACGTCCCAAGCTGGAAATTTAGTTTTAATCGCATCAAACCAAGCAGAAATCCCTGCCTCACCACGATTAATTTCCTGTCCACCGCCAACAAGACAAATAACAGCCGCCCAATCAACATGCCTGTCTAAATATGAAACAAGAAATTCAGGCTCCGATTGATCAAAAGTCGACCAACCCTTCTTTGCACGCATAAAACTCGAGGTCATTTCTCGATTCCAAGCGCGTTGCGCCTCGTCAAAAATCACCACATGATCTGCGGGTGGATCATTACTCCGCAATCCGTCATCACGGAAGTGGTGCACATTCTGGATAAACGCTTTAACCTTCTGCGCAACCTCACCCTTTCGAGTTTTATCCGAACGACCTCGAAGTCTGATTACTTCATCCCGAGTCAAAGCTTCCCGTAAAACCGCAACAAGGGGGCCATTCCCAGACAAAAACACTGCATGCGTAGGCTGATTTGGGTTGCGCTTTTTGGTGGCCACATTTAAACCAACAAGGGTTTTACCCGCACCCGGAACACCTGTAACGAAGATAATTATCTTGCGTCGATTACTCCTCGCATCTTCAACAAGATCATCAATTCTTTGTGATGTTATTTTTAAATTCTTGGCACCCGCATCATGCCGGGAAATAGCGTCAACAGAATGTTGCGAATACAACGTCTGAGCGGCTTCAATAATTGTGGGCGTTGGAAGATACGGCGCATTAATCCACGCAAGAGGATCAATATCAACACCAGCTGAATTTGATATTGCCTCTCGAATAATTTGACCAAATCTAAGCGAATTGCTACGAGCGGGAGGAAATACATTATCCCTATACGGACTAGCCAAGCTCGAATCATATTGCGTGGAATTTGTGGCCACCAGTATCGGAACAATATGCGGGTGATGACTACCTCGATGGAAGTTTTTTAAGTCCAGCGCATAGTCCCATACTTGATTTAAGTCACTTCGCTGGATACGCTCTTCACCAACCTTGAATTCGACAACAAATATTATTGATTTAATTAACAAAACGACATCAATACGACTTCCAATGCGAGGAACAATAAATTCCATCAGAATCCAACCACTTAAATCCTGAATAGAATTTTTTAAGACTTCGATTTGCTCTACCCACGCATTACGTTGAGCAGTCTCAACTGAAAAGGTGCTGTTGGATGCAAGCACACCGAGAATGCGCTCATTATCCGCCGCAATAAAAGCGGAGATTTCTGCCGAGTAGTAGGCATTTAATGACATAGGGTTTGCTTCAAACCTTTTCGTCTTCGACGTCATTCCTCAACGAATATCATGCCTTAAATGAGCATGCCTACTGAAAGGCACTTTTAAATCTACTTTGTTACTCTCTGCCACCTCGCCAACGCCCCACCCCCCAGCATCAACCCCGCCAGCAGCCAGAACACCCCCGACACCCCCACCACCGCGCCCAGCGCACCAAAGGCCATCGGGCCGCTCATGCGCACGAAATTGTTGACCGTCAGGCGGATGCCCAGGGTCTGGCCGGAGCGGCCTTCGGCGGAGTTGGCGTACATCAGGATCACCGTCAGCGGGATGCCGATGCCCATGCCGAGGCCAAAGCCGAAGGCGATGGCGCCGAGCACGTACGCATTGCCGGCGAAGGGCACCAGCGCGAAGCCGGCGGCGCCGGTCAGGAACACCCAGGTCAGCAGTTTTTCGCCGGGGTACTTGTCGACCAGCTTCGCGAGGAAGGTGCGCACGCAGAACACTGCAACCGCCAGCGTCGCCAGCACGCCGCCGATGGCCGAGGCCGACATGCCGAGACGGTGGCCGTGGATCGGCACGTAGAACTGGAACAGGTCGTAACCCAGCTGCACCAGACCGCCGGTGATGAGCATGACCACGACGCTGCGGTCGAGCAATGCGCGCGGCGCGGTGTCGCCCTTGATGCGGCCGCGCGCCGGCGGCAGGCGGTCGCCGAAGGCGAACAGCAGGCCGATCACCACCAGCGACAGCGCGGCGGTCGCAAGGCAGGCCCAGTCGTAGCCGAAGTGGTCGATCGCCAAGCCCGCCATCAGCGGCCCGGCAAAACTGGTGGTGGCGCCGATCATGCTGAAGTTGGCGAAATTGCGGGCGCGGGTTTTCGGGGTGCTGAGATTGCCGATCAGGTTCTGCAGCGTGACGTGGAAGAAGGACAGCGCCAGCCCGTTGAGCGCAGCGGCGGCGTAGAACATCTTCAGCGACGGGAAGAAGTACATCAGCAGTAGCGAGGCCGCCGCGCAGCAGGCGGCGAACATCAGGATGCCGCGCGCGGCCTTGCGGTCGGCAAGCCCGCCGATGAACCAGGACAAGAGCACCGGAAACACGAACAGCAGGCCGCCGATGATGCCGACGGTGGTGGCGGATGCGCCGAGGTGCAGCGCGTAGAGCGTCAGCAACACGCGCATGGCGTTGTTGCCGGTGAAATTGAAGAAGGTCAGCGCGAGCGTGAGATGGATCGGCAAGGCAAAAATCCGCGGGCATGGGGCCGCGGCATGGGGCGGTTCAGGGAGGCCTTGTTATATCACGCCGCCCGCGCGGCAGTCAGCGCACGATGACCGGTTTTCCGCTTTCGGCGGAGGCGATGATCGCCTCCAGCGCCGCCACGCCGTTGATCGCCTCTTCCGGCGGCACGATACAGGGCCGGCCGGCGGCCACCGCGTCGGCGAAGGCCTCCAGCGTCAGCTGTTCCTTGTCCACCGCCGGCAGCGCGAGGCGTTCGCCCTTGCCGTCGTTGCCGAGGAATTCCAGCCCGGTGTCGCCGCGCATTTCCAGCCAACCCTTGCTGCCGAAGACATGCACCCGCCACAGTTCACCGGTGACGGTGATGGTGGTCTGCTGACCGGTCGCGCCATTGGCGAAGCGGAACAGCATCGCCGTCGTGTCATCGACCTCGATGTCGGCGGCCAGCGCGCGCCGGCTGCTGTGGGCGCAGACCTCCGCCACCGGGCCGGCGAGCTGGATCATCGCGTCCAGCGTGTGCACGCCGCGCGGCGTCATGCCGCCGGCGGGGGATTCGACGCGCGAGGCGCGCCAGGCGCCGGGTTTCAGCTGCCAGCCCGAAGGGCCGGAGAAGTTGGCCTCGACGTGCAGCACCTGGCCGATGTCGCCGGCGGCGATACGCCGGCGCATTTCGACGAAGGCCGGGGCGTGGCGACGGTTGAAGCCGATGCCCAGCGTGACGCCGGCCTTGCGGCAGGCTTCGACCGCTTCCTCGGCATGGGCGCGTTTCAGCGTCAGCGGCTTTTCGACGAAGACATGTTTGCCGGCCTGCGCCGCGGCGATGATCTGGGCGTGGTGCTGGGTGTGCGGCGTGGCGAGCACGACGGCCTGGATCTGCGGGTCGCGCAGGACTTCGGCATAGTCGGCAACGACGACCGCGCCGTATTTCTGCGTGAATTCGGCGTGGCGCGACGGATCGCGCGAGACGCCCTTGACGATGCGGATTTTTGAGCTGGCCTTGACCGAGTCGGTCAGGCGGTTGCCCCAGCGGCCGAGGCCGTGCAGTGCGGCGTTGAGCATGGTGGTTTCCCCTCTACTGTCAAAGTAAGCACATCACGGATGCTGTAGCCCGGATGGAGCACAGCGGAATCCGGGGCAGTGTCGCCACAGGCTGCCGGGGCCCCGGACTCCGGCCTTCGGCCTTCCTCCGGGCTACGGGCACTTCCGGGCTACGGGCCATCCCGTCCGGCGCCTCCGGGCAATGTTCCGCAACTTCTACTTTTTCGCCGTCGGCCGCAGCGGGCTGGTGAAGGTGAAGTTGTCGTAACTCATCTCGGCGACGCGGAACCACAGGAACTGGTCGCTGCGGAACTTGAGCCACTGCGCGTAAATGCGGCGGAAATGCGCGCTTTTTTTCGCGGCTTCGTCGTAGATTTCGAAGGCCGCTTTCTGCGCGGCCTCCATCACCGGCTTCGGGAACTGGCGCAGCTGCGCGCCGCCGGCGACGAGTTTTTTCAGGGCCTCGGGATTCTTCGCGTCATAGTGCGCCAGCATGTGCACATTGGCCTCGGCACAGGCCGATTCGAAAATCGACCGGTAGTGTTTGGGCAGCGCCTCCCACTGCTTGATATTGACGATGGCTGACAACTGCGGCCCGCCTTCCCACCAGCCGGGGTAGTAGTAGTACTTCGCGACTTTCTGGAAGCCGAGCTTCTCGTCGTCGTAGGGACCGACCCACTCGGCGGCGTCGATGGTGCCGCGCTCGAGGGCCTGGTAGATCTCGCCGCCGGCCAGCTGCTGGCCGACAACGCCCAGTTTCGCCAGCACCTGGCCGGCGAGTCCGGCGACGCGCATCTTGAGACCCTTCAGGTCGGCCAGCGACTTGATCTCCTTGCGGTACCAGCCGCCCATCTGCACGCCGGTGTTTCCGGTGGGGAACTGCACGCAGCCGTATTCCTTGAACAGCGCGGCCATCGCTTCCATGCCGCCGCCGTAATACATCCAGGCGTTCTGCTGGCGCGCATTGAGGCCGAAGGGCATTGCGGTGGCGAAGGCGAAGGCCGGGTCCTTGCCGATGTAGTAATAGGGCGCGGTGTGGCCGCATTGCACGGTGCCGTTCTGCACCGCATCGAGCACCTGCAGGCCGGGCACGATTTCACCGGCGGCAAACACGCGGATCTGGAACTTGCCGTCGCTGCCTTCGGCGACGCGGCGCGAGAGGATTTCCGCGGCGCCGTACAGCGTGTCGAGGCTTTTCGGGAAACTCGAGGCAAGCCGCCACTGGATGACCGGCTGCGCGCGCACGATCGCCGGTGCGGCCACCGTGCCTGCGGCAAGGCCCAGCCCCGCCTTTTTCAGGAATGAACGCCGTTGCATGGATCCTCCGCGATGATGTTATATAAGTATTTGATTATAAACGATATTTTCAAGTCCCGGCGAGGGTCATGCCATCGACCAGGATGGAACCGCATTGGCGCGAGCTGCGCCGCGACACATCGTTGCCGATGGCGACGATGTTTTTGTAGATGTCCTTCAGGTTGCCGGCGATGGTGATCTCCTGCACCGGGTAGGCGATCACGCCGTTCTCGACCCAGAAACCGGCGGCGCCGCGCGAGTAGTCGCCGGTGACGGCGTTGACGCCCTGCCCCATCAGCTCGGTGACCAGCAGGCCGGTGCCCATTTTTTTCAGCAGCGCGGCGAAGTCTTCGCCGGTGTCCTGCATGATCAGGTTGTGGTTGCCGCCGGCGTTGCCGGTGGATTTCATGCCGAGCTTGCGGCCGGAATAGGTGGCGAGGAAATAACCCTGCACCACGCCGTCCTTCACGATGTCGCGGGTCTGCGTCGCCACGCCCTCTTCGTCAAAGGCGCCGCTGGCGATGCCTTTCGGGATCAGCGGCAGGTCGCGCATCTGCACGATCGGCGCGAACACCGCCTTGCCGAGGCTGTCGGGCAGGAAGGAAGATTTACGGTAGAGGCTGCCACCGGAAACCGCCGACACGAAATGCCCCATCAGGCTGGCGGAGACGCCGGATTCGAACAGCACCGGCACCTGCCGCGTCGCGATCTTGCGCGCCTTCAGCCGCGCCACCGCGCGTTCGCCGGCCCTGCGGCCGATAAATTCCGGCGACGGCAGGTCGGCGGGGTCGCGCGCGGTTTCATACCAGTCGTCGCGCTGCATGCCGTCACCCTTGCCGGCGATCAGCGCGCACCAGATGCTGTGGCGCGAGCTCGGGTAACCGGCGAGGAAACCGTGGCTGTTGCCGTAGATGAAGTGTGACTGCTGGGTGGACACGCTCGCGCCTTCGGAATTGCTGACGCGTTTGTCGACGGCAAAACCGGCCGCCTCGCAGGCCTTCGCCATTTCGATCGCGCGCTCCACCGGCATGTCCCAGGGATGGATCAGGTCGAGGTCCGGGAATTCGCGGGCCAGCGTGTCGGGGTCGGCAAGACCTGCGCAGTCGTCGGAAGCGGTGTACTTGGCGATCGCCAGCGCTGCGTCGACGGTGTCGCGCACCGCCTGCGGCGAGAAGTCGGAGCTCGAGGCATGGCCGCGCTGCCTGCCGATATAGACACTGACGCCGATGCCCTTGTCGCGGTTGTATTCGATGGTTTCGACTTCGCCCTGGCGCGCAGTGACGGTCTGGCCGTAGCCTTCGCTGGCCTCGGCGTCGGCGGCGGTCGCACCGCGGCTGCGGGCATAGGCCAGCGCATCGCTGACGAGTTGCCGCAGCGCCGCCTCATCGTGGGAAAAAGGCCTGGATTCGGGTCGTGATGCCATGGTTTTGCGGGGCGCCGCTGACGATCGGGCGCTGAAAGGGCGTTATCATAACAGCTTCATTTTTGACACTGACCGCCGTGGAAGACAGCCCCGAATTCGACGATCTGCCGAGCAAAAGCCAGCGCAAGCGCGACATGACCGCGCTGCAGGACATCGGTGCCGAGCTGGTCGAACTCAACGACCAGCAGCTGGCCGGCATCGACCTGCCGGAAAACCTGCGCGCGGCGGTGGCCGAGGCACGCAAGCTGCGCGCCCACGGCGCGCGCCGCCGCCAGCTGCAGTACATCGGCAAGCTGATGCGCCAGGTCGACCCGGCGCCGATCCGCGAAAAACTCGACGGTTTCCGCTCGACTTCCGCCGCGGAGACCGCGCGGCTGCACCGCATCGAACGCTGGCGCGAGCGCCTGCTCGAGGATCCGGCGGCGGTGGCCGAGTTCATCGCCGCCCATCCCGGCACCGACAGCCAGCAGCTGCGCACGCTGATCCGCAACACCGCCGAGGAACGCGCGCGCGGCAAGCCGCCGAAAAATTTCCGCGCGCTGTTCCAGATGATCCGCACGGTCGTCGAGGCACGGTCGCCTGCCGGCGGCCCGACGGCCTGAAGTTATAATCCGCGCCATGTCGAATCCCGCAGAATTGGTCATCGGCCTCGTTTCCGTCAGCGACCGCGCCTCGAAAGGCGTCTACAAGGACGAAGGCCTGCCGGCGCTGGAGGAATGGCTCGGGCAGGCGATCAGCGACCCGCCCTGGCGCGCGGTGACACGGCTGATCCCCGACGAACGCCCGGTGATCGAGACCACGCTGCGCGAGCTGGTGGATGACGAAGGTTGCCATCTCGTTCTGACCACCGGCGGCACCGGCCCGGCCTTGCGGGACGTGACGCCCGAAGCCACGCTGGCCGTCGGCGACAAGGAAATGCCCGGCTTCGGCGAACAGATGCGCCAGGTGAGCCTGAAGTTCGTGCCCACGGCGATCCTGTCGCGGCAGGTCGCGGTGATCCGCAAACAATCCCTGATCATCAACCTGCCCGGCCAGCCGAAAGCGATCAAGGAAACCCTCGAAGGCCTGAAAGATGACAGCGGAAAACCGCTGGTGCACGGCATCTTCGCCGCGGTGCCCTACTGCATCGACCTGATCGGCGGACCGTACATCGAGACCAATGATGCGGTGTGCAAGGCGTTCCGGCCGAAATCGGCGGTTAAAAAAGGCGGTAAGCAGTGAGCGGTGAACGGTAAGCGGTAAAAACCCTTCACCCTCTCGCCTTACCGCTCACTACTCACCGCTCACTGTTTACTCCTCACCACTCACCAATCACCCGATGCTGGAAACAATAGAACTCGAAACCGCAAAAAACCCCACCACCGCCGTGATCTGGATGCACGGCCTCGGCGCGGACGGTAATGACTTCGTGCCCATCGTCAACGAACTGGACCTCGCCGGCGCGCCGGGCATCCGTTTCGTGTTTCCGCATGCGCCGGTGCGCGCGGTGACGATCAACAACGGCCACCGGATGCGCGCCTGGTACGACATTTCCTTCGGCGACCTCGAGGGCAACACACGCAAGGCTGACGAAAAAGGCGTGCGCGAATCGCAGGCGCAAATCGGGGAGCTGATCGCGCGCGAAAACGCGCGCGGCATTCCCTTCGGGAAGATCGTGCTCGCGGGCTTCTCTCAGGGCGGCGCGATCGCGCTGCAGACGGGGCTGCGCCATCCGGAAAAACTGGCCGGTGTGATGGCGCTGTCGACCTATCTGCCGCTGGCCGACAGCTTTGCGCAGGAAGCGGCAGCGGCCAATGCAAAAACCCCCGTGTTCATGGCCCACGGCACCCATGACCCGGTGGTGCCCTACGCGATGGGCCGCAATTCCTGCGCGCTGCTGGAAAAGGCCGCCTACGCCGTGGAGTGGCACGAATACCCGATGCAGCATTCGGTATGCCTGGAAGAAGTCGCCGACATCGGCCGCTGGCTGGTGAAGGTGCTGGGCTGAAACCAACCGTCCGGAGGATGCGCCCCATGAAAGTCCCAGCCCTGCTGGCCGCCGCCGCGGCCTGTCTCGCCTCGATGACTGCCCAGGCCGCTGACCCGGCCTATCCGGCGCGGCCGGTGCGCATCATCGTGCCCTTCGGTGCGGGCAGCGCCACCGACGTCGTCGCGCGCACCGTCGGCCAGAACCTCTCCGAGGCGCTGGGCCAGGCGATGGTCATCGACAACCGCGCCGGCGCCAACGGCACCATCGGCGCCGAACTCGCGGCAAAGGCGCCGAAGGACGGCTACACGCTGCTGATGAGCACCAACACGCCGAGCGCCGCGGCGCCGAGCCTGATGAAAAAGATCAACTACGACCCGGTGAAGGATTTCGCGCCGATTGCGCGCGTCGGCACCATCGCCTTCGTGCTGGTCGTGAACCCCTCGCTGCCGGCGAAAACCATGCCGGAGCTGATCGCGCTGGCGAAGAAGCAGCCGGGCAAACTCGCCGCCGGATCGGGCAGCGCCGGCAGCCTGGTGCCGGTGTTCATGCTGCAGCAGATGGCGGGCATCGAACTGAACCACATTCCCTACAAGAGCATCCCGCCCGCGCTGACCGATGTCATCAGCGGCCAGATCCACATGGTTTATGCCGACATGGTCACCGGCGCGCCGCAGGTGAAATCCGGCAAGGTGCGCGGACTCGGCGTGACGTCGATGAAACGCGATCCGCTGCTGCCGGAAGTGCCGGCGATCGCGGAAACGGTGAAGGGCTTCGAGCTGATTGCCTGGTTCGCGCTGTTTGCGCCGGCTGGCACGCCGTCCGCCATTGTCGATCGGCTCGCCGCCGAGTCGGCGAAAATCCTTGCGCGCAGCGAGGTGCGCGAGCGTTTCGCGGTGATGGGCATCCAGGTCGCGCCGCAGTCGCCGGCGGAACTGAGGAAGTTCCAGCAAAGCGAGCTGGAAAAATGGGCGCGGCTGGCGAAGGCCGCGAACATCGTTCCCGAGTGAGCGGAAACCGGCGGCCGCGCGGCCCCTAGAACGAGAACTTCACCTTCGGCCCGGACGCCGCCGGCGCGGCGGCCGGTTGCGGCTGCGCGGCCGCTCCCGGTTTGACGTAGATGTCATAGAGCAGCAGCCAGCGCCGGCAGTCGGGATCGGCCACCGGCTCGACGCCGTGGAAGGAATTGTCGGTCTTGAAGAACGCGAACAGCGTGTTCGGCAGGAACGGATTGGTGTGCAGCAGCGCAAACTTGCTGCGGTCATGATGCGGCCCGCCCTCGCAGGTGAACTCCCCGTCGTTGGGCAGGTACATCGAGGTGCCCAGGTGTTTCTGCGAGTCGTCGGCCGGCAGGTAGAACAGCATCGTCACGACCTTGCGCGGCGCGTCGGTATGCGGCCCGAGCTTGTAGTTGGTGACATCCTGCACCAGCAAAGCCTCGTCGTAGACCTCGACGCCCGTCTGGCCGGCAAATCGCTGGTCAATGAAAGGCTGGAACTTGCGCAGCACCAGCGAGCGGAAATTCGAACCCACCAGCCAGCCGGCAAACTCCGACCAGAACGCGCGTTTGTCCGCCGGCAGCGCCGCCAGGTCACGGTCGTTCAGGCCCAGCACAAAACGTTCCTTGTAACCTTTCACCGCGCGCACTTCCTCGATCGGACGCATCGCCGCCGGGTCCGGCAAATTCTGTTGTATCCGCCGGTAAAAATCGGCCGGAAACACGTCGTGGATGCAGAAATGCGGGTAGGGAAACATGCCGAAGGGCGTGTTCCCCACCTTGTAGGCCAGCTGCAGCTCAGCGGCGGAATACATGTTCGGCAACTCCCTTGAAAGCGCCTGACTTGCGCTCGGCGCGCGCAACCTGCGCCGGATCGTGTTTCAGCCCCAGCGCATTGAGTTCGCGCACCATCGCGCGGTGCTCCTCCAGATTCATGTTGGTCTCGATCAGCACCGAACGCAGCGCCGGGTTGCGCAGCGTCTGCGCCGCGCCGGCAACGACCTTGTGCTCGAAACCGTCGACGTCGATCTTGAAATGGTTCGGCACCGGTATCGCACCGCCGGCCACCAGCTCGTCGAGCGTGGCGGCGATGCAGCCCTGGCTGAACACGGCCTTCAGCGGGCGCAGATGGGCATCCAGCGCCTCGTCCACCGCATGGCAGGAGCCGCCGACACGCATGTCGGCCATGTGCAGGTCGAAGAGGCCGGCCTTGTCGGACAGGCCCATGCAGTAGGCCCTGACCTGCTGCGCGAGCCCGTTGTTCTGGATGTTGCGGTTGAGCAGCGCGTAGTTCTGTGACTCCGGCTCAAAGGCATAAACCCGGGTGCCGCGGGTCGCCGCCGCCCAGATGGTGTACATGCCGACATTGGCGCCGCAGTCGACCAGGATGTCGCCCGGCTGGAAGCCGGCGATCCACTCCAGTGTCCACGGCTCCTTGCTGTGGATGGTCTCGACGCGCCAGCGGGTCAGTGCGCTGGGCGTCGAAAAAACCATATTGGTGCCCTCGTGCGCGATTTCGCAGCGCGGGTTCAGCTGTTCATACTGTTCGAGGGTCAGGTTCATGGCTGTGGCGGGGCGGGCTTGATGTCCGCGTTGCCTCTGATTCTAGCGCATGCACCGCCGCCGGCCCCACGCCGGCCGCGCAGCAGCACCGCAATTTTGTAGAATCGCGGGGTTGTTCGATCCGGCATTCCTCCGGCATCGAAACCCCAAACTGGAGAAACCGGATGACCCAACCCCTGGATGGCGTGCGCATCATCGACCTGAGCTCGGTGGTGATGGGCCCCTTTGCGACGCAGCTGCTCGGCGACCTCGGCGCCGACGTCATCAAGGTCGAGCCGCCGGACGGCGACATCCTGCGCCACATCGCGCCGATGAAAAATCCGGCGATGGGCCACATCTACCTGCACCACAACCGCAACAAGCGCTCGATCGTGCTCGACCTGAAAAAACCGGAGGGTCTCGAAGCGCTGCAGAAACTGCTGAAAACCGCCGATGTGCTGTTCTACAACGTGCGGCCGCAGGCGATGAAGCGGCTGAAGCTGTCGTACGAGGACGTCGCGGCGATCAATCCGCAGATCATCTATGTCGGCGCCTACGGCTTCAGCCAGCGCGGACCCTACGCCGCGCAACCCGCCTACGACGACCTGATCCAGGGCATGTCGGCGATGCCAGCGCTGTTCCACGAGGCCGGCGCATCGAGCCCGCGTTACGCACCGCTGGCGATCGCCGACCGCATCACCGGGCTCGCCGCGGTCAACGCCGTCACCACCGCGCTGTTCGCGCGCAGCCGCAGCGGCAAGGGCCAGTCGGTCGAGGTGCCGATGTTCGAGACCGTGACCCAGATGGTGCTCGCCGATCACATGGGCGGCTTCACCTTCGATCCGCCGGAGGGTGGCTACGGCTACGCGCGCATGCTGGCCGAACACCGCGCGCCGTACAAGACGAAGGACGGCTATATGTGCGTGCTGATCTACAACGACAAGCACTGGCGCGCCTTCCTGAAGCTGGTCGGCCGGCCGGAGATGTTCGAGCAGGATCCGCGCTTCGGCAGCCACGAGGCGCGCTCGCGCAACATCGCCGAGGTGTATGCCTTCGCCGCCGAGCAGATCAGCCAGCGCACGAACGCCGAGTGGGAAAAGCTGCTGCGCGAGGCCGACATTCCGTCGGCACCGATGAAAACCGTCGGCGACGTACTGGCCGACCCGCACCTCGCGGCCACCGGCTTCTTCAAGGAGTCAGTGCATCCGAGCGAAGGCCGGCTGCGCGAGATGACGCTGGCCAGCCACTGGTCGGGTGCGGACCCGATGCCGCACCGCCCGGCGCCGCGGCTCGGCGAACACAGCGCGGAAATCCTGCGCGAAGCGGGTTACGGCGACGCCGACATCCAGCGCATGGCTGCGGCGGGAGTTACCAAGCTGGCCTGAAGCCTGCCCCGGCTTGTAGCCCGGATGGAGCGCAGCGGAATCCGGGGAAGTCCTTGATGCAGGCCACCGCAGTCCCGGATTCCGGCCTGCGGCCTTCCTCCGGGCTACAGGCATGGGCGCAGAGAGTCATCGGCTCAGGGGCTGTGGTCCGGATGCACCCCTAAGGACCTTACCTTGGGTGGTAACGAAGGTCTGTAGCCCGGATGGAGCGCAGCGGAATCCGGGGAATGGCTCCACTCGACTCAGAACTGACGACGGTACTGGATGAATCCCGAGTTCTCGGCGACCTGGTCGTAAAGCCGCCGTGCCGTCGCGTTGTCCTCCTGCGTCATCCAGTACACCCGCGGCGAACCCGCCGCCTGCGCGCGTTCGTAGACCGCCTCGATCAGCGCGCGGCCGACACCCTGCCCGCGGGTCTCCGCCGCGGTGAACAGATCCTGCAGGTAACACACCGGCGCCAGCATCGCGGTATTGCGGTGGTACAGGTAATGAACGAGTCCCACCAGCTTCCCGTCGCACTCGGCAACCACGGCATGCATCGGCTCATAGGCGTCGAAGAAGCGTGCCCACGTGACGCGCGTGACCTCCGCCGGCACTGTGCGTTGGTAGAAGCGGTTGTACCCCTCCCACAGCGGCAGCCATTGTTCGTAATCCTCGGGGCTCGCGGAGCGGATGCTTGTTCTGACGGACACGGCAACTCCTCATTTCGGGATGGGCAGCAGCACTCATGGTAACAAGCCTCAAGTCCGGCGCGATGGCGTGCTGATCACCAGCGCAACACCTCCCAAAACCGCGACCGACGCCAGCACCAGCCGCAGCGTCAGCTGTTCATCGAGAAAGACGATGGCCCCGAAGGTGGCGATCAGCGGCACGCTCAGCTGCAGCGTCGCGGCGGTGGCGGCCTTCAGCCCCGGCAGCGCGGCATACCAGATCGCGTAACCGATGCCGGATGCCAGCGCGCCGGAGGCCACGGCATGCAGCGCACCGGTCGCATCCCAGCGCGCGGTGTCGAGCAGCAGCAGGCTACAGGCCAGTGCCAGCGGCACGGTGCGCAGGAAATTGCCGGCGGTGGCGCTGACCGGGTCGCCGCTGCCGCGGCCGCGCAACGAATACACGCCCCAGGACATGCCGGCGAAAATCATCAGCAGGGCGCCGCCCAACGGCGGCGCGGACAGCCCCGGCAGCAGCAGCCCGCCAAGGCCGGCGAGCGCGACGGAAAGACCCAGCCACTGCAGTCCGCGCATGCGTTCGCCGCGCCACAGTCCCCAGCCGGTCATCGTCATCTGCACCGCGCCGAACAGCAACAGCGCGCCGGCGGCCGCGGTCAGACTGCGGTAGGCCAGTGAAAACGCGATGGCATAGGCAAACAGCGCAGCCGCGGAGCGCCAGTCCCCGGCAAGCGCCGGACTGCCCCGCCGCAGCATGACGATCAGCCACAGCGTCAGCGCGCCCGCGACCAGCCGGATGGTCGTGAAACTCGCCGCGTCGATCGCGGTGTCGCGCAGCGCGGCGCGGCAGAACAGGGAATTGGCGGCGAAGGCCAGCAGCGCCAGCGCAGTCAGCAGGAATACGCGTGTCCGTGTCACCGTGCAGCCGCGGCCGTTGCGCCGGCCTCAGGCGCTGCGCGCCATGACCTTGAACATCGCCCAGTCGTAATCCTCGCCGCCTTCGGCAAGGCGCGAGGGCATCAGCAGGTACGGCTTCTGGTTGACGACCATGTCGAGGCTGTCGCGGGGGTTGTAGGTACTTTCGTGCAGGACCAGGCCGATTTCGCCGTTTTTGTCCGGCGTCGTCGACAGCAGCAGCGCGGAATCCGTCGGCGCCGCCGGAGCCGACGAAAAGGCGCCGCCCGACTTGCCGATGCGCACCGGGATCGCGATTTTCGACAGCAACTGCACACCGACGCGGCGCTGCTGGTGCTCGTCGCGGGTAACACGGCGGACGATGCCCACGCCCCAGTGCTTCGCCACCTCGGTCTTGACGCCGACCAGCGCGCCGACCCGCACCCAGTCGCTTTTCGCCGCGGGAATGATCGCGCCGTAACCGCCGTCGCTGACATTCTCGACAATCCAGCTCTCGGCGGTGCTTTCAGCGGCGGCCGGCGCACTGAAGTCGAGGTCGTCGCTGTTGGCCGGATCGAGCACGCGCAGGATTTCCTCCATGCCGTGCAGCACCGTCATCCGCGTGGCCGTGTGCCGGCGCTCGGCGCCGCGCGCCGGCGCATCGTCCGACCAGTAGGCCGCGAGGTGGGCCAGCACCGGCAGCACCACCGCCTTGTCGTAACTGCCGCCCAGGTGCACGCCGGAGGGAATCGCGCCGGTCTCGCGTATCGCCGCATCGACCTTGCGCAACTCCGCCAGCGCGTCGCCGGCACCGAAAAAACGCACCGAGGCCGGCAGCGGCTTGTCGCCCACCACCCGGAACGGCGGCTTGCCGCCGGTGATGTCGAAGGCGTAACCGCAGCCGGGACCGGGCTGCCGCGCAATGCGGAAGCCCGTCGAAAAATGCGCCACCGCGCGTTCGGCGATTTCCTGGCGCTGCGGACTCAGGCCGTCGGTCGAGGACACACTGAGCATCAGCCCCTTCAGCAATTCCTGGCGCACCGAGCCGCCGCCATGGGAGCCGGGATAGATCTGGATCACCGCATCGGCAAAACCCGCAGCCTCCGCGACCTGGTAGAGGCGGCCGATGTCGGCCCACACCCGCGGCTCCACCGGCCCGTAACGCACCAGGATCCATTTCAGCTGCAGCGTCATCGTGCGCAGCGTGCGCGCGACGATCACCGGCAGGCTCTTGCGGATCGCGGTGCCGGTCTGGCCGGATTCGAAACGGGCGACGCATTCGAGATAGGCCTCGCTGAGCGCCTTCCAGAACGCGTAGCTGCCGCTCCACAGCCGGTGTTCCTGGAATTTCTGCTGGCGCGCGGTGCCGAAATAGTCCTGCGCGATTTTGCGCTGGTGATTTTTTGCGGCGGCATCCAGGAGGTCAATGTTCTCGAACAGGCGCTCGGCGCGGAAAGCCTTGGTGTCGCGCAGGGTCTCCAGCCAGTGCGTGATCTCGCCCAGCGCCTTCAGCGGATCGGCCGGGAGTTCCGCAATGATCTCCCGCGCCCTTTTGCCGTCGGCCATCGGATGATCGTTTTTTTCGCCCTTCAGAAAGCCGAGCATTTGTTGTTCCCCTGTTCCCCGCATGGCGCCCGCCGGTCGGCCGGCGGCCGCCGCGGATCGTTTGGATCCATTCTATCGGCCGGCCCCGCCGCCGCCAATCGCGGACTGGCCGGCGGCGCGTCCGCGCGCGGCATCAACACCGGCAACAATCATCATGCCCGCGACAAAATAGACGCCGGTGATCAGGATCGCCAGCCGGTGGTCGCCGCCGGACAGCCAGGTCACCGCGCCGTAGGTCAGGGGCCCGAGGATGGATGACAGCTTGACCGCCAGCCCCCACAGCCCGAAAAACTCCGCCTGGCGTCCGGGCGGACTGAGGTAGCCGACCAGCGCACGGCCCGCCGACTGGCTGGAACCCAGGCACAGGCCCACCAGGTTCGCCGCCACCCAGAACAGCGCAGGACCCTCGGCGCGCCAGGCCAGCAGCACGGTGAGCACCCAGCCCGCCAGCGTCAGCATGATCGTCGGCACATGGCCGAGGCGGTCCTGCACATGGCCGAACACAAAGGCGCCGATTGCCGCCGTGACATTGACGACCAGGATCAGCAGCAGCGTGTCGCGGGTGCTGAAGCCCATCGCCTGCTGCGCATAGATCGCCGCCAGCGCGATCACCGTCTGGATGCCGGCCTGGTAAAACACGAGGCAGACCAGGAAGCGGCGCAGGTCGCGGTACTGGTGGGCGCTGCGCAGCGTCGCGCCGAGGCGCGCGAAAGCGGCGCGGATCGCGGTGCCGGCAGCGGGCTGGGGCTGCGCGCGTTCGCGCAGGAAGAGGAAAGTCGGCAGGCAGGCCAGCGTGAAAATCACCGCGGTGATCAGCATGGTCACCGGCACGAACTCCGCGGCGGATGCGCCCCGGCCCTGGGCATGGGTGACATAGGCGAGGCAGATGCCCAGCGCCACCAGGCCGCCGAAATAACCGAGGCTCCAGCCCCAGCCGGAGACCCGGCCCAGCGCCTCGCCTTCGGCGATCTCGGGCAGGAAGGCGGCAACCAGGTTCTCGCCGGTGCCGAAAAAGAAATTGGACAACACGATCAGCAGCATGCCCGCCGCGACGTCGCCGCGGCCGATGCAGGCCAGCGCGGCGGTGAAGGCGACGCAGCCCAGCGTGGTGACGGCCAGCAGCCGTTTCTTCGCGGCGCGCGCATCGGCCCAGGCGCCGATCAGCGGCGCGGTCAGCATGATCAGCGCATAGGACAGCGCCAGCGCGGCGGTCCAGGCAAAGGTTGCCCAGGGCGCATTGCCCGCGACCTCGGCAACGAAGTAGGCGCTGAACACCGCGGTGATCACCACCGTGGTGTAGCCGGAATTGGCGAAGTCGTACATCGCCCAGGACCAGACCTCGCGCGGGCGCACGCCGGGCGCGAGGCTGTTGCGGGCGGCTTCAGTCACGGAACGCGTTGCGGCGGCGGGGCGGCATGGTGGCATCGATGGTAACAGCGCCGCAGGACTGTCCGGCTTCGGCAAAGGTCTGACGCAGCCGCTCAAGGAGCGTCCGGCACAGCCGGGCACCCGCCCACAGGGCGACGATGCCGAAATAGACCAGCAGCAGGAACAGCAGGATGTTCATATGACACCTCCTTCACATTCTCGGGTGTTGCGCTGGAAACCGCTGCACAAATCGTACCCGCGACATCGCCGACCGGCGTCATGCGGCGAGCGACCGGCGGTCGGACCGGGGGCATCCGGCGTCGAAGTCCGGACAGGCACGGCGATTTCGCGGCATGGAAAAAAGTCACAGCCTCATCGCCGGCCGACCGTCTCCGCCGGGAGACAAAAATATCCAGGTGAATCAGCAGCTTAGGAATGCCTGTCAGGCGACTGTCGCCATCCGACGACAGCCGGCAAAATAAAAAATGTTGCAAGTATTTGTTTTATTTGACTTTTTAGACCTGGCACGAAGACTGCACCTGTAACAGTCAAAGGTTTCACAACAACAAGAGGACAGGCATGCACAACAAAAGTCTGATTGCTGCAGTGATGGCCGCCGGCGCGCTGGCGCTGGGCGGCTGCTCAAGCACACCGACCAACGCCCAGGTGGGCGCAACCGCCGGCGCCGTGATCGGCGGCGTGGTCGGCTCCGCACTGACCGGCAGCACCGCGGGCACCGTGGTGGGCGCCGGTGCCGGCGCGGCCGTCGGCCACGAGATCGGCAAGCGGGTCAAATAGAACCAGAACACAGGCACGCCCGGACCCAATCAGTTTCGCAACACTCCTCCGAGCAGGGCCACGCAAAGAACCCCTGTTTTTCCCCGGCGCAAGCCGGGGTTTTTTTGTACGGTGCCGCTCAGGCAGGATCAGTCAGCGAGCGCAGCACAACTCGGTCGCGGCCGGCCTGTTTCGCTTCGTACATCGCGTGGTCCGCCGTGCGCACCAGTTGTTCCGCGGTATCGCCGGGGTTGCGGCTGCAGACGACGCCGACCGACACCGTGATCGTGCCCAGGTCCTCGCCGCCGAAGGTCAGACGCAGCGCGGAAATCTCGCGGCGCAGTTCCTCCGCTCGCGCGCGCGCGATGTCCTCCCCCGCCTCGGGCAGGACAATCACGAACTCCTCGCCGCCGTGGCGCGCCACGATGTCGGATCCGCGCACGACCTTGCGGATCGCGTAGGCGATGTTTTTCAGCACGATGTCGCCGGCCTCGTGGCCCCAGCGGTCATTGAACTGCTTGAAGAAGTCGACATCGAACAGGATCACCGACAGCGGCGCGCCCCTGCGCCGCATGCGCATCAGTTCGGCTTCTAGCCGGTCCCACAGGTAACGGCGGTTGGGCAGGCCGGTCAGCTGGTCGGTGATCGCCTGTTCGTTGAGCTGCCGCATCGCCTGCTGCAGCTGCCCGTCGCGCGCCTGCAGTTCGGCGGCCATTGCATCCAGCGCCGCACCGAGCTGCGCCAGTTCTTCCCGCCCGCCGCCGAATCCGGCGCGCGCGCTGTAGTCACCGGCCTGGATGCGCCCCGCCACGTCCAGCAATGCGCGGATGCGCCGCAGCACGAAGACTTCCGAGGCATACCAGGCCACGAGCAGCACCAGCAGCGCCACGCCGATGACGCCGGCCACCGTGTGCAGCAGCGCGCGGTTGGCGGCGGAGCGCACCACCTCCACCGGCTTGCTGACGACGACACGGATCGGCGGAATGCCGTCGGGATTGAGGCCGACATGCTCGACCGCATAAAAGCGCTGCACCCCGCCGAGGTCGACCGCCGTGAACACCCCGCTCCGATGCCGGTGCAGGATCTCCAGCAGATAGGGGTTCGGCCCCTTTTCGCCGATCACGTATTTCTCGCCGGCCGGATAACGCGCCAGCAGCACGTCGTTGCGGTCATAGATCGCGGTCACCAACCCCTCGGCGATCCAGCTGGGATCGTCGCGGCGTGATTCGCCCTGCTCGACGAATTTCGGCAGATTGAGGCCGGCAAACAGCACCGCTCGGACACGGCCCTCGGCGTCCATCACCGGCAGCGCGAAATTGATGCCGGACTGGCCGGAGGTGCGGCCGACCTGGAATTCGCCGACAACGAACTTCCGGCTCTCCAGCGCCTGGCGGAAATAGCTGCGGTCACCGACATTGACCTTCGCCGCATCAACTGCCTTAAGCGCCGAATTGCAATGCAGGCTGCCGTCGGGGAGGATCACACCGATCGACCGGAACACGCCTTCGGTTTCGAGGGCCATCCGGCCGAAGTAGGCGCGGCAGGCGCTGCGGTCGCGCAGCAATTCGTCCGTGTTGGCGGCAATCGTCTGCAGCAGCTGGCGCGCGTGGAGCAGCAGCTGTTCGGGGCGTTTGGCGGTCAGCTCCGCAGCGAGGCGCAACTCGTCGCGCTCGGTCGCTTCCGCGGTGGAGCGTTCGCGAAAACCGTTATAGATCGTCAGCGCCAGGATCGGCAGCATCGCCGCCAATACCAGCAGTACGATGCGTACGCGTGCGCTGAGATTGTTCAAGGTGTCATTGATGCGCTGTGAGGGAGTATTTGAATTCTAGCAGGGTAAATCCCCCGGATGCAGGAAAACGCCCGGCGGCTTGACATGAATCAATGGCAGGCCATGCTCCCCCGCGAAGGACGGGCCATCACCGCGGATCCAGCGGCGTCAGGCGGGCCCGTCCGAGCAGGCTCTCCAGCCACGCCCCCTGCGCAAACAGTGCCGCCTCGCCGCGCGGCGGACCGATCACCTGGAGTCCGAGCGGCAGGCCGCCGTTGGTGAAGCCGCCGGGCATTGCCAGCACCGGGCAGGCGGTCATCGTCACCGCGCAGGTCAGCGCCAGCCAGCCCATGTAACCGTCGAAGGTGACACCGTCCCAGTTCTCGGGATAACGCATTTCCACCGGGAAGGGCGGGCACAGCGTCGCCGGGCAGATCAGCAGGTCGTATTGTTCGAAAAACGCCGCGGCGCGACGGATGATCTCGCCCTGCGCAATTTCGGCGGCCACCACGTCGACGAGTTTCAGTCCCAAGCCAAACTCGGTGTTTTCGATGACCTCCGGCTTCAGCAGGTGACGGTTCTCGGCCAGCAAGGGCGCGATGCGCGCGATATAGACTGCGCCGCGCAGCGTCAGGAAATGGCGGGCCGCGTCGCGCAGGTCGGGGTGAGTCTCCTCGACGATGACACCCTCGCCCGCAAGCCTGTCCGCAAGTGCGCCGATCATCGCGCGCACTTCGCGGTCGACCACCGGTGCGACACCGAGGTCGGCGCTGACGGCGACGCGGCGCGGTCGCCGCGGCTGCGCCGCGCACTGCACGAACGGGGGCAAGGGATCGCGCGGCGACAGCGGGTCACGCGGGTCAAAGCCGGCTTCGGCATCGAACATCAACGCGACGTCGGCGACCGTGCGCGCCATCGGTCCCTCGACCGACAGCGGATTGAAGGGCTGTTTCTGCAGCCGCGCCACCATGCCGGGACTCGGCCTCAGCCCGCTGACACCGCAGAAGGCCGCCGGCGTGCGGATGCTGCCGCCGAAATCGTTTCCGGTGGCGAGCCACACCTGGCCCGCGGCCAGCGCCGCGGCGCTGCCGCCGGAGGAACCGCTGGCACTCATGCGCGTGTCCCAGGGATTGCGCGTGGCGCCGAAGACGTCATTGAAGGTGTTGCCGCCGGCGGCGAACTCCGGCAGGTTGGTCTTGCCGATGACGATCGCGCCGTTGGCCTCCAGCCGTTTCACCACCGGGTCGGAACCGGGCGCGATGCGGTTTTCGAACACCTTCGATCCCGAGGTGCAGCGGACGCCCTCGACATCAGTGTTGTCCTTCACCGCGACCGGCAGCCCGTGCAGAAAATTCGCGGCTCGCTCCGCGGGCGGCCCGCTCATCAGCCGCCGCGCGTGGTCGCGCGCGCGATCGAAACAGGTTGTTACCACCGCGTTGATCTGCTGATTGGTCTGCGCAATGCGTCGTTCCGCGGCGTCGATCAGTTCCAGCGGCGACACCTCGCCGCTGCGCAGGCGCGCAACCGCTTCGGTCGCAGTCCATTTTATGAATTCATCCATCCCGGCCTCCTCCGCGTCGCAGTATAACGACCGCGACAGGCCGCCGCCGGGAGCAAAAGCGGGGGCAAACGATGAGCGTCCATGTTAGGCTTTCGCCCTCCGCAAAATCACCATCCATACTCCAGGAAATCCAGATGACGGCCAAATCCGCCACGCGCCCGCTGATGCAGACCGGCGCCCAGATCCTCGTCGATTCACTGATCACCCACGGCGCCAGCCTCGCCTTCGGCGTGCCCGGCGAGTCCTACCTCGCGGTGCTCGATGCGATCCACGAACGCGAGGACGAGTTCAAGTTCATCATCTGCCGCCAGGAAGGCGGCGTCACCAACATGGCGGATGCCTACGGCAAGCTGACCGGCCAGCCGGGCATCGCCTTCGTCACCCGCGGTCCCGGCGCCACGAACGCCTCGATCGGCGTGCACACCGCTTTCCAGGACTCGACGCCGCTGATCCTGTTCATCGGCCAGGTCGGCAACGACGTTGTCGAGCGCGAAGCCTTCCAGGAAATCGATTTCCGCCGCATGTTCGGCCCGATGACCAAGTGGGTCGCGCAGATCGACCGCGCCGACCGCGTCGCCGAATACATCAGCCACGCCTTCCATGTCGCGACCTCCGGCCGCCCCGGACCGGTGGTGCTCGCGCTGCCCGAGGACATGCAGACCGAGATGGCGCCGGCGTCGAAGGCCGGTCGCTACCAGCGCGTCGCCGCGAACCCCGGCGAGTTCGACATGCACAAGCTGCGGGACCTGCTGGGCAAGGCGAAGAAGCCGCTAATGATGGTCGGCGGCGGCGGCTGGAACAAGCAGGCGAGCGAAGACATCCTCGCCTTCGCCCGCGCCTTCAACCTGCCGGTCTGCGCGTCCTTCCGCTGCCAGGACCTGGTCGACAACCGCGACCCGCATTACGTCGGCGACGTCGCCGTCGGCCTCAATCCGAAACTCGCCGAACGCATCAAGGCCTGCGACCTGCTGCTGGTCGTCGGCGCGCGGCTCGGTGAATGGACTACCGCGAACTACACGCTGGTCGACATCCCGAAACCGGCGCAGAAGCTGGTGCATGTACACGCCGGCGCCGAGGAACTCGGCCGCGTCTACCAGGGCGAGCTGCTAATCAACAGCGGAATGCCGGAATTCGCCGCCGCCGCGAAAAAACTCGCGCCGGTAAAGCCGGCCTGGGATGCGTGGACCAAGGAAGCCCGCGCCGAGCTCGAAGCCTGGCAGCAGCCGGTGAAGGTGCCGGGCAAAATGAACATGAGCGAGGTGATGGCCTTTCTGAGGAAGCGCCTGCCGGTCGAAACCATCGTCACCAACGGCGCCGGCAATTTCGCGATCTGGGTGCACCGCTTCTATCCCTACCCCGGCTTCCGCACCCAGCTGGCGCCCACCAGCGGCGCGATGGGTTACGGCGTGCCCTCGGGCGTCGCCGCCAAGATCGTGCATCCGAAACGGCCGGTGGTGTCCTTCTCCGGCGACGGCTGCTTCCTGATGAACGGCCAGGAACTCGCCACCGCGGCGCAGTACGACGCGAAGGTGATATTCATCGTCGTCAACAACGGCATGTACGGCACCATCCGCATGCACCAGGAGAAGAACTATCCGGGCCATGTCAGCGGCACCCAGCTGAAAAATCCGGACTTCGCCGCACTCGCCCGCGCCTATGGCCTGCATGGCGAAACCGTCGAGAAAACCGAGGACTTCGAGGCGGCCTTCGAACGCGCCTGGTCGGCGAAGACCGCCGCGCTGATCGAATGCCGCGTCGACCCCGAAGCGATCACGCCGCGGACCACGCTGTCTGCGATCCGCGAAGAAGCGAAAAAAAGCAAGAAAGGCTGAAAAACCAAAGCCTGGCCACAGAAATCAGAGAAAACCCGGGCGCGGCATCGCCGATGAACAATAACTATATGATTTTATTGATAAATTTATGAACCCTTCGACAGACATCATCGGCTTTGCCGGCATCGGCGCCATGGGCACCCCGATGGCCGGCAACCTGGTCCGCGCGGGTTACAAGCTCGTCGTGTTCGACCTCGACGCCGCGCGCACCGCGGCCTTCGCGCGCGAACATTCCACGGTTACTGTCGCCAAGAACCTCGCCGATCTCGGCGCGCAGTCGACCATCGTCATCACGATGCTGCCCGACGGCAAGGCGGTACGTACTGCGCTGTGCGGAACAAACGATTCCTTCAAGGACTGCATCCTCGAACGCGCGGCGAAGGACACGCTGGTGATCGACATGAGTTCCTCTTCACCCGTTGGCACCCGCGAGCTCGGCAAGCTGCTCGCCGCGCGCGGCACACCCTTTATCGATGCACCGGTGTCCGGCGGCGTCAAGGGCGCGGTCGCGGCGACGCTGGCAATCATGGCCGGGGGTGATGCGGCGATTTTCGAACGCGTGAAGCCGATGCTGGCAAAAATGGGCGGCCAGCTGTTCCACTGCGGCCCGCTGGGCGCCGGCCACGCGATCAAGGCGCTGAACAACTATGTGTCGGCGGCGGGACTGGTTGCCGCCTGCGAGGCATTGATCGCCGCTGAACGTTTCGGCCTCGACCCCGCGGTGGCCACCGACATCATCAATGCCTCCAGCGGCATGAACAACACGACCAAAAACAAGGTCAAGCAGCAGATGCTCAACGGTGCCTTCGGTGCCGGCTTCGCGACCAGCCTGATGGCGAAGGATGTGCGCACCGCGCTGGAGGTGGTTGAATCCACCGGCACCACGCCCGACCTCGCCCGCCACTGCGCGGCCTTCTGGACAGCTGCCGAGACACAACTTCCCGCAGGCACCGACCACACCGGCGTCTACAAACTGATCAAGGACAAGAAGTAAGCCGCGATGCACAAGCCGCTGACGGGCCTGCGCGTGCTCGACATGAGCCGCATCCTCGCCGGCCCCTGGTGCGGCCAGGTACTGGCCGACCTCGGCGCCGAGGTGATCAAGATCGAACGCCCGGGCAAGGGGGACGACACCCGCAGCTGGGGGCCGCCCTTCCTGAAGGACCGCGAAGGCCGCGACACCGCGGAATCCGCGTACTACCTCTGCGCCAACCGCGGCAAGCAGTCGGTGACGCTGGACATCGCGAAACCCGAAGGCCAGGCCCTCGCGCGCGAACTCGCGCAGCAGTCCGACATCATGCTCGAAAACTACAAGGTCGGCGACCTGAAGCGTTACGGCCTCGGGTACGACACGCTGTCCGCGCTCAATCCGCGGCTGATCTACTGCTCGATCACCGGTTTCGGCCAGGATGGACCGCTGAAGGACCGCGCCGGTTACGACTTCATGGTGCAGGGCATGGGCGGACTGATGAGCATCACCGGCGAACGCGACGACCTGCCCGGCGGCGGCCCGCAGAAGGCGGGCGTCGCCATCGCCGATTTGATGACCGGCATGTATTCGACTGTCGCGATACTGGCGGCGCTCGAGGAACGCCACAACAGCGGCCGCGGCCAGTACATCGACATGGCGCTGCTCGACACCCAGGTCGCCTGGCTCGCGAACCAGAACACCAACTACCTGATCGGCGGCGAGGTGCCCGTGCGCATGGGCAACGCGCATCCCAATGTCGTCCCCTACCAGACTTTCGCCACGCAGGACGGCAGCATCATTCTCGCCGTCGGCAATGACGGCCAGTTCAAGCGCTTCTGCGAGGCCGCAGGCATCCCGGACACCGGCGGCGATCCGCGCTTCGCGAGCAACGCGCTGCGCATCGCCAACCGCGAGGCCTGCATCGCGGCCATCACGCCGGCGATGAAACGCAAAACCACCGCGGAATGGATCGCCGTGCTCGAACCTCTGGGCGTGCCCTGCGGCCCGGTACACCGCCTCGACGAAGTCTTCGCCAATCCGCAGATCCGGCACCGGAACATGAAAGTGAACGTGCCGCATCCGCTGTCGGGCATGGTGCCGCTGGTCGCGAATCCGATCAAGTACTCGCGGACGCCGCTGTCCTATGAAACGCCGCCGCCGCTGCTGTCACAGCACACCGAAGACGTGCTGCGCGGCCTGCTCGGCAAAAGCGACGCCGAGATCGCGGCGCTGCGCGCCGCCGGCATCATCTGAAGGAAAAAACCGCCGGGCTCAGGCCAGGCCGGCCAGTGCCGATGCGTAAACCGCGGCCATCTCGTCGGTCGACCCCGTGGTGAACTCCAGGTCGCGCACCAAACCGTCGCGCAGGCCGTAAACCCAGCCGTGCACCGCCAGGTCCTGCCCGCGTTCCCAGGCGTCGCGGACGATGGTGGTCTGGCAGACGTTGGCGGCCTGCTCGATCACGTTCAGTTCGCACAGCCGGTCCGCGCGTTGCATCGCATCCTTCAGCGCCAGCAGCTTCGCCTCGTGTTTCTGGCGCACATCCTGCACATGGCGCAGCCAGTTGTCGCTCAAGCCGATGCGGTCGCCGCGCAGCGCGGCGCCGACACCGCCGCAGCCGTAGTGGCCGACGACGATGATGTGCTTGACCTTCAGCACATCGACCGCGAACTGGATCACCGAAAGGCAGTTGAGATCACTGTGCGCCACGACGTTCGCGATGTTGCGGTGGACGAAGACCTCGCCCGGCAGCAGGCCGATGATCTCGTTGGCGGGCACGCGGCTGTCGGAGCAGCCGATCCACAGGTATTCCGGTGACTGCTGGCGCGCGAGCTTGCTGAAAAAGTCCGGGTTCTGGCGGCGGATGCGCTCGGACCAGGCGCGGTTGCTGTCGAACAGCGACTGCAGTTTTTTCATTATGGGTGAAACACTTCCGACTTAAGCCACGAGTTCGCGCATTTTCGCATACAGCACATCCTGCGCCTCGAAACCGATGCCCGGCCGGTCCGGCAGTTTCAGCCAGCCGTCCTCGACCTTCGCGTCGTCGGCGAAGCCGGCGAACATGCCGAACACGCCCGGATAGGCTTCGCAGCCGCCGAGGCCGAAGCCGCCGACGATGTGCAGCGTCATCTGGTTGCCGCCATGGGGAAACACCGACTGCGGCGACCAGCCGCGTGCCTTCATCATCTCCAGCGTTTTCGCGAACTGGGCGATGCCGTAGGACTGGGGCACGTCGGTCTGGATAATGTCGCGGTCGGCGCGCAGGCCGCCGAAGGTGATCAGGTTCTGCACGTCCTGCGTCGAGAACAGGTTTTCGCCGGTGCCGATCGGTGCGTCGTAGAGCGCGACTATTTCCGAAAGAAGCGCGTAGTCCAGCGGATCGGTAGGCTCCTCGAACCAGCGCAGTTTGTACGGCGCCAGCGCCTTCGCATAGGCCAGCGCGCGCTTGCGATCAAAGCCGGCATTGGCATCGACGGCCAGCCGCGTGCTGTCGCCGATGAGTTTCAGCGCGGCCTCGACGCGCGCGACGTCGTCGGGAATCGACATGCCGCCGACCTTGATTTTCATCGTGCGGTAACCCTGGTCGAACTTCTCGCGGATCTCGGCCAGCAGTTCCGGGATGCCCTTGCCCGGCGCATACCAGCCGCCGCCGACGTAACAGGGGACTTTCTCCAAGTATTTGTTTTTATTGTATTTTTTTGCAATCAGCGCATGCAACGGCACACCCGCGATCTTGGCCGCGGCATCCCAGCAGGCGACTTCGATGGTGCCGATCGCGACCGAACGCTCGGTGTGTCCGCCGGGTTTCTCCCGCTGCATCATGCAGGCGAGGATTTTTTCCGGATCGAGGTTGCCGGTCTCGTCGAGCAGCGATTCGGGCGGCGCTTTCAGGATGCGCGGGATGAAACGCGCGCGCATCTGCGCGCCGCAGGCATAACGGCCGGTGGAATTGAAGGCGAAACCGGCGACAGGTTTGCCGTCGCGGATGACGTCGGTGATCACGGCGACCACCGAGGTGGTCATCTCGCTGAAATCGAAGACGGCGTTGCGCAGATCCGATTTCAGCGCGATCGAGGTTTCGCGGATGTCAACGATGCGCACTGATGAGATTCATTTGAGGTTAAGCAATCCCTGGAGACCCGTAGCGAGCGGCGCGAAGGCAAGGAGCACGGCGCGCAGAAACCGAGGCATAACCTGAAGTTAGACGAGGTTGCGAGCACCGCGCGACGCAGCCTGCGCACCACGCAGTAGGGTAAACAGGGATTGCTCAATTGACCTTGATGCCGGCGGCCTTGACGACCTTCGTCCACTTCTCCACTTCGACCTTCACCTGCGCGGCAAACTGCGCGGGCGAGCTGGCGATGATGTCGAAACCGAGGCCTTCGACCCGCGACCTGACGTCGGGCTGGGCCATCATTTTGACGACCTGGCCGTGGAGCTTGTCGACCACCGCCTTCGGCGTGCCGGCCGGCACCAGCAGGCCCTGAAGGGTATCCGCCTCCTGGTCCTTGAATCCGACCTCGGCCATCGTCGGCACCTCGGATATCGCGCCGACACGCTTGGCGCTGGTCACCGCGATCGCGCGCAGCCGGCCGGCCTGGATATGCGGCGTGGTCGGCGGCAGCGCGGTGCAGCCGATCGGCACCTGGTTGGCAACCACCGCGCCCACTGCGGGGCCGGCGCCGCCGAAGGGCACGGTGATGAAATCGAGCTTGGTCGTCAGCTTCAGCAGTTGCGCCGACAGGTCCGGTGTGGTGCCGACGCCCGGGGTCGCAATCGAGAATTTTTTCGGATCGGCGGACACCAGCGTCAGCAGGTCCTTCATCGACTTCGCGGGAATCGTCGGGTGAATCGTGAACACATTGGGCGAGGCCGCCATGTTCGACACCGGGATGAAGCTCTTGTACGGATCGTAGGGAATGCTCTTGTAGAGCCCCGGATTCACGACGAAGCTCGAGCTGACGACGATCACCGTGTAGCCATCGGGGGAAGCCGTCGCCGCCAGGCCCATGCCGATGTTGCCGCCGGCGCCGGCGCGGTTGTCGACAACGACCTGCTGGCCGAGGCCCTCGGTCAGCTTCTGCGCGACGACGCGGGCGATGACGTCGGTGGGGCCGCCTGCGGCGAAGGGCACGATCATCCGCACCGGGCGGTTGGGATAGTCCTGCGCGGACGCGGCAGTGGCGGAGACGGCAGCGGCAAAGCCGGCCAGGGCGGCGGCAATCACGGTCTTGCGGTTCATGGTGTCATCCTTGATGTGGGTGTACGGGAGCCTTCAGTTGGCGGTGGCGCCGGAAGCGCGCACCACCCTGCCCCAGCGCTCGGTTTCACTGGCGATGAATTTGGCGAATTCCTCGGGCGTGCTGGTCAGCGCGTCGGTGCCGCGGCTCGCCAGCTGCTTGCGCATTGCCGGATCGTTGAGCATCTTGACGAAGGCGCCGTTCAGACGGCTGATGATGTCGCGGGGTGTGCCGGTCGGCGCCAGAACGCCGTACCAGGTGTCCACCGTGAACCAGGGCATGCCGGCCTCGGCGACGGTCGGCACCTCGGGCACGGCGGGATCGCGGTTCTTGCCGAGTGCCGCCAGTGCACGCAGCTTGCCGGCCTTCACATGCGGCGCGGCGGCCGCGGTGCCGATCACCAGCATGTCGACTTCGCCGGAGAGCAGCGCGATCTGCGCCTGGCTCGCGCCCTTGTGCGGGATCATCTCGATTTTCAGCTTGTTCTCGGCAATGAAATAACGCGCGCCGAGGTCGTTGGTGGTACCGGGCCCACCGGAGCCGAAATTGAGCTTGCCGGGATTCTTACGTGCCAGCGCGACGATGTCCTTCAGCGACCTCGCCGGCACCGAGGGATGCACGACCATCAGGTTGGGAATCGAGGCCACCAGCGAAATCGGCGTCAGGTCCTTCACCGGATCGTAGTTCAGCTTCTTGTAGAGGCTGGGGCTGATCGCAATCGACGGCGAGCAGAGCACGATGGTGTAACCGTCGGGCGCCTGACGCGAGGCATATTCCGCGCCGACATTGCCGCCGGCACCGGGCCGGTTTTCGGCGATGACCTGCTGGCCCAGGTTTTCACCCAGCTTCTGCGCCAGCATGCGGCCCAGGATGTCGGTGCCGCCGCCCGGAGGGAAAGGCAGGATCAGCCGCACCGGCTTCGCGGGATAGGCCTGCGCGTGCACGGTTGACGCGGCAAACGCCAGGGACAGCGCGGCCGCAACGGCGGCCGCGAGGCTCTGATACTTTTTCATTTTATGCTCCTCGGTTACAGGCAAGCGCCCGGTATATTGCGATTGTTCGGATTCGGGGCGCACGGCCGATTGTCCACGCAGAGCCCTGTTTGTCAAACGCGCGGGCGGCGGGACGGGCAAAACGGTTAGAATGCTGCCCTCGTCAACCACACGTTTCCGTCATGAAATCGCCGCGCATCGCCCTGATCCATGCGACGCCGCTCGCCATCGAGCCCATCGTCGCCGCTTTCGGCCGGCTGTGGCCCGAAGCGCGCACCACCAATCTGCTCGACGATTCACTGTCGGCCGACCTCGCGGCCGAGGGCAGGCTCAGCGATGCGATGATCGGCCGCTTCCTGACGCTGGCGCGCTACGTCCATGGCAGCGGCGCCGACGCCATCCTCTTCACCTGCTCGGCTTTCGGTCCGGCGATCGAGGCCACGGCCGCGGCACTGCCGATCCCCGTGCTCAAGCCCAACGAGGCCATGCTGGACGAGGCACTGGCCGCCGGCGGCAACATCGGCCTGATCGCGACCTTCGGGCCCAGCATCCCCGCGCTGAAAACCGAACTCGAGGACATGGCCCGCGCCAAAAAGCAGGCTGTACAGGTGGCCACCCGCACGCTGCCCGATGCGCTCGCCGCCCTGCAGCAGGGTGATGGCGCAACCCACGACCGCCTGATCGCCGAGGCTGCCGCCACGCTGATGCCCTGCGATGCACTGGTGCTGGGCCAGTTTTCGATGGCCACTGCCGCACGGCTGATCCCGGCAAAACCCGGCTGCCGCGTGCTGACCAGCCCGGATTCGGCGGTGATGCGCCTGAAGGACACGCTGCGCGGCTGAGCCGGGACAGGCAAAAAAAACGCGGCCGCAGCCGCGCTTTTTACCCCAGGCGAAGCTCAGGATTCACCCAGCAGCGACTTCGCCGTGCGCTCGCAGAGCCACGCCTTCTCCTCCGCCGTCAGCCCCGGGATGCCGTCCACCGCCGCCGGCACGTCGAGCGGCGCCATGTCGAAGGGATGATCGGTGCCGATCACCACCCGGTCGGCGCCGACCTGGTCGATCAGGTACTTCGCGGCTTTCGGATCGTGGGTCAGGCAGTCGAAGTAGAAGCGCTTGAACAGCTCACGCGGCGGCGTGGGGTTGTTGACCTTGGGTTCGTTGCGCACCTGGTGGCCGTGGCGGAAACGCCCGATCTGGTACGGAATGAAGCCGCCGCCGTGCGGCAGCACCACGCGCAGCTTCGGCATCTCGTCCATCGCGCCGCTGAACATCAGGTGTGCGACCATCAGCGTGGTGTCCAGCGGAAAACCGACGAAGTTCGACAGGTAGTAGTCTTCCATACCGCCGCTGGCCAGGCACTGGTAGGGGTGCGCAAAGATGAAGCAGCCCAGCTGCTCGATGGTCTTCAGCACTTTGCGGAACTTCGGCGCAGCCAGCGGTGTGCCCTCGATCGAGGTCGCCAGCTCCACCGCCTTGAAGCCGTATTCCTTGACCACGCGCTCGAGCTCGGTGATCGCCGCATCCGGATCCTGCATCGGCAGGTGGGCCATGCCGCGCAGCCGCGACGGGTGTTTCGCCACCATCTGCGCAATGCCGTCGTTGGCGAGTTGCGCCGCGTAAAGCCCCGCTTCCGCCGGCAGCCAGTAGAAATAGATCGGCGGCCCGACCGAGATCGCCGACACGTCGAGCTTGTTGCGGCTCATCCACTCGACCTTGGCGTCGGCGTCATAGAAATCCAGGCTCAGCACCGCCGGCCGGCCGTGGACGTCGAAGTATTTCTTGCCGTCCTTCTCCCAGATGCTGGTCTGGAAACGCTTCGGGTCCTTTTCCATCGCCGCGATGATGGTCGGCGGGATGACATGGCTGTGCAGGTCGTAACGCTTGGTCATGCGATTCCTCTGGATGGGTGATTATTCAGCGGTCATTTTAAGGCGAGCAGCGGTCGCAGCATGCGCGCATCGCGCAGGCGCTCGATGTGCCAGACGGCATCAATCAGTTTTTCGCTGCGGCGCGCGCCGAGCAGCGGCAGCAGCAGGTCACGCGCCTTGGCCGCAACCTCCTCCCGCGGCATCGGGTTGGCCGCGGTGCCGCGCACGGCCCTGGTGTGATGGCGCAGCCGGCGGCCGTCGCGGGTTTCGATCTCGACGATGGCCTGGGTGGTCTTCGCCCGGCCCAGCGCGGCGCTGCCCTTCAATTCGATTTTTTCCTTCAGCTTCAGCACCTTCGGATTGTGAACGCGGCGGTCGTCATGCGCCGAGGCAAAGCTGATGTCGCCGTCGAGCAGCATCACCGCCACCAGGTGCTGGATGTTGATGCTGGCCATCGTGCGCTGGTTCACCGTGCGCGCACCCTGCTCGTCGATGGTGATGGTCACGCGCCCGACGTCGGCCGCGCCGATCCGGTGTTTTTCAAGGATGTTCATCACCGCATCCAGCGGCGCCTGGATCGGATAACCGACAGCCCAGCGCTTGATCGAGGTGTTCATGATCTCGTAGCGGCGGCCGAGGTCGGCCACCAGCTTGTCCGGACTCGCGGTCAGGCCGTGGGCATGAAAAAAGCTGCGGTCGCCGTCGAACACATCCTCGACGCCGGTGAATTTCATCGATGCCATCAGCGCCGCGGTGACGCCGTTGCGCGCCGGCATGCCGCCGAAATCGAAGGCCTTTTCGATGTGCTCGATGTCGCGTGCCCAGCACGACAGGCCCGAGGCCTGCTGCGCGGTGTATGACAGCAGGTAACGCGTCTGGTCGTAGTTCAACCGCATGATCGCTGCCGCAGCGGCTGCAGCACCAAACATGTGGCCGAAGCTGTGCGTGGAATGCCCGCGCTCGCGGAAACGCTCGATGCCCAGCGCAATCGACATCCGCGCGCAGACGTCGTAGCCCAGCACCGTGGCACGCAGCAGCGCGGTGCCGTTCGCGCGTTCTCGCTCGGCCACGGCCAGCGCAGCCGGCACCACGGCACAACCGGGATGCACCAGCGCGAGGTAATAAGTGTCGTCGGTTTCGTCGGCATGGGCATGCATGCCGTTGGCGAGCGCGGCATTGATCGCGGTGCTGCGGATGTCCGAGCCGATCACCGTGGCTTCGGGGGTGCCGCCCTGCGTCGCGATGAATTCGATCGCGCGCCGGCCGGGCAGCAGTTGCGAACCCGACAGCATCGCCGCCAGCGTGTCGAGCAGGTGGTGCTTCGCGCGCTCGGTGACTTTGGCGGGCAGCGCGCGGCGCGGCGCGGCGGTGATGTAAGCCGCCAGCTTGTGCATCAGCGGCGAGATTTTCGCCGCGGTCTTCTTCGAAGCCATGCGTCTTACTCCGGCTTGATGCCGGCGGCCTGTATCACCTTCGCCCACTTCGCCGTTTCGCTGCGCAGGTAGGCCGAAAATTCCTCGGGGCTGCTGCCGACCGGCTCGGCGCCGTCGTTCAACAGACGCTGGCGCACCTCCGGATTCTGCAGCGCGCGCACGACGCCGGCATGCAGCTTGGTGATGATGTCGCGCGGCACGGCGGCCGGCGCCAGCAGGCCGTACCACTGCACCGCTTCGTAACCCGGCACGCCGGCTTCCGCGATGGTCGGAATGTCGTCGGCGCCCGGCGCGCGTTTCGAACCGGTGACGCCCAGCGCGCGCAGCCGGCCCGACTTGATGTGCGGTTGGGCCGACAGCATGTTGGGCATCATCGCCGGCACGTGGCCCGCGATCAGGTCGGTGACGCCGGGACCGGAACCCTTGTACGGGATGTGCAGCATTTTGAGCCCGGTCATCACCAGGAACAGTTCCATCGACAGGTGCGGGCTGGTGCCTACGCCGGCGGAGGCAAAGTTGATCTGGCCGGGCCGCGGCTTCACCAGGGCGACGAACTCCTTGACGCTTTTCGCCGGCAGCGAGGGATGCACCACGAGCACGTTCGACAGCGCCACGGCCTGCGAGATGGGCGCGAGATCCTTCAGCGCGTCATAGGGCACTTTTTTGTACATCGCCGGATTGATCGCCAGCGTGCTGATGCCCATCAGCAGCGTGTAGCCGTCGGGCGCCGCGCGCGCGACCGCCTCGCCGCCGATCATCGTGCCGGCGCCCGGCCGGTTTTCAACAACGACCTGCTGGCCGAGAAACTGGCTCAGTTGCGGCGCGAGGATGCGCGCCGAAATGTCAGTGCCGCCCCCCGGCGATGACGGCACCACCAGCCGCACCGCGCGCGTCGGATAATTCTGCGCCGCCACCGGCAGTGCCAGCAGGGACAAGGCAACGATTGATGATAAGCATTTGATTTTATTCATTATTTTAATCCTCCTCAGAGATGTGAATAAAGCACTTTGCCCGCCACCGGCATGGTCGCGGTCAGGATCTCGCCACGATAGGAATCGCAGATGTAGAGCGTTTTGCGGTCCGCGCCGCCATAGGCCATGTTGGTCATGCGCGCGCCCTTGTTCCGGCCCTGCACCCGTGCCAGCGGTTCACCCATCGGGCTGAACAGCCAGATGATGCCGGGCCGCGCATGCGCCGCCGACAGGTTGCCCGCCTCGTCCATCGCCAGTCCGTCGGGACCGTGGATGCCGGGCAATACCGCGAAGACGCCCGCCTTGTTCACCGCGCCACCCTTCAGCGGGCAATGCCACATGCAATTCGCGCGGGTCATCGCGACGTACATCACCTTGTCCTGCGGATCGAGCACGATGCCGTTGGGGCTCGGCCCGTTGCTGATCAGGCAGTCGAGACGGCCTGCGGTGCTGTAGCGGTAGACGCGGCCTGTCGGATCGTGGATGCCGGTCTGGCCCTGATCGGTGAAATAAAGGTCGCCGTTGTTCGCGTAAGTAAGGTCATTGACGCCCTTGAAGCTCTCGGACTGGTTGTGCGTCAGCAGATCCTCGACCCGGCCGGTCTTCGGATCGCAACGCAGGATGCCGCGGCGGTAGTCGGCAATGACCAGCGAACCGTCCCGGTGCACCGCGAGACCGTTGGGCCAGCCGTCGTATTCGGCGGCGACATCGAACTCGCCCTGCGGCGACATCCTGAGGATGCGGCCATAGGGAATGTCGACCATGTAGAGGTTGCCCTCGCGATCGAAGGCGGGGCCTTCGAGGAAACAATCGAGCTTCGAGCCCGGATGGTTGGCGTCGATCCAGCTCGACGGCGCGCCGCCCTTGCGCAGGCGTGCGGGCACGGACGCGAAAACTTCCGCCTCGATCAGCGGCGGCGGTTCGAAAAACGACATCGTTCAATCCTCCATGGCGACAGCTGTGCCGTCAGCGGTTCTCGCTGCCGGCCATGCCGATATGTTTCAGCAGTTTCGAATACTTGGCGGTATCACCGCGGATCCAGGCGGCAAATTCCTCGGGCGAGCCACCCGCCGGTTCCGCGCCCTGTGTTGCCATGCGCTCGCGCACCTCGGCCGTCTTCAGCACTTCGTTGATCTCGCGGTTGACCTGGCGGACGATGGCCGCGGGCACGCCTTTCGGCATCAGCACGCCGTGCCAGATGCTGCTCTCGAAACCCTTGACGGTCTCCCCCGCGGTCGGCACCTCGGGCAGGCCCTGCACGCGTTTGTCGGTCATCACCGCCAGCGCGCGCACCCGCCCCGATTTCACATGGGGCATCGCCGCGATCATCGGCCCCGCCATGATCTGCACCTGACCCGATATCAGGTCGGTCATCGCCGGCCCGCCGCCTTTGTACGGCACGTGCACCATGTCCAGTCCGGCGGTCACATTGAACAGCGCCATCGCGAGATGGGCAGCGCCGCCGTTGCCGGAGGACGCGTAATTCAGGGTGCCGGGTTTCGCCCTGGCCAGCGCCACCAGTTCCGCGACATTCTTCGCCGGCAGGCTGTTGGTGACCGTCATCAGCAGCGCGATGGTGTTGAGTCGGATTACCGGCGCAAAATCACGAGCCGGATCGTAGGGCAGATTGCGGTACAGCGTCGGATTCACCGACACACTGGCCGGCAGGCAGAACACCCAGGTGTAGCCGTCCGCCGGTGCCTTGGCCCCCAGATCGGTGCCGATGATCGCGTTGGCACCGCCGCGATTGTCGATGACCACCTGCTGCCTCAGACGCTCGGCCAGCGGCTGCGCGATCAGTCGCGCCACGGTGTCGGTGCCGCCGCCCGGGGGAAAGGGCACGATGAAGCGGATCGGGCGGTTCGGGTAATTCTGCGCCTGCACCGGCCATGCCAGCAGCACAGCCGCCACGGACAACAACAATCGGCCCATCATTTTTGATCCTCCTCGATGCCGTGCCGGCCAGCGGCTCATTCGGCGGGGATGCCGGCGTCCCTGATCACCTTCGCCCATTTGGCGATTTCAGCCTTGATGTAAGCCGCAAAGGCGGCAGGCGTACCGCCGTCCGGCTCGAAACCCTGGGCTTCCAACCGCTGTCGCGCGGGGCCTGCAAGTATTTTCACGGTATCGCCATGCAACCGGTCAATCACCGGTTTCGGCGTGCGTGCCGGTGCCAGCAGGCCGTACCAGGTGGCCGCCTCGTAGCCCTTGATGCCGGACTCGGCGATGGTCGGCAGTTCCGGCATCGCCTGCGAGCGTTTCGCGGTAGTCACCGCCATTGGCCGCACCTTGCCCGACTTCACATGCGGCATCGCCGCCGGCAGGGTCGCGAACATGATCTGCACTTCGCCGGAAATCGTCGCCACCAGCGCCGGGCCGCCGCCCTTGAAGGGCACATGGACCATGTCGATGCCTGCCAGCGATTTCAGCAACTCCCCCGCGAGGTGCGAGGAACTGCCGACGCCGGCCGACGGAAAGTTCAGGGCGCCGGGCTTCGCCTTCGCCAGCGCGACCAGTTCCCTGGTGGTTTTTGCCGACACCGAGGGATGAGCGACGAGGATGTTGGGGGTGATCGCCACCAGGCTCACCGGCGCAAAATCCTTCACCGGATCGAAGGACAGCTTCTTGAACAGGCTGACGTTGACCGCATTCGGCGCGACATTGCCCATCAGCAGCGTGTGGCCGTCGGGCAAGGCGCGCGCGGCGAGTTCGGTGCCGATGTTGCCGGTGGCGCCGCCACGGTTGTCGACGACCACCTGCTGGCCCAGTGTCTGGCTCAGCTGTTCGGCCATCACGCGCCCGACCTGGTCGGTACCGCCGCCCGGCGGATAGGCGACGATCATGCGGATCGGCCGCAGCGGGTAATTGTCGGCGGCCTGCACTGCGCCGGCAGTCACACACAGCGCCGCCAGCAGCGCGCATTGCATCTTCATCGGATTCTCCTCCCTGCCTGTTCTTATTGCGCCAGCGGCAACGTCACTGCGCGGCCGGTGGCCATCGAATGCTCGATTGCCAGCGTGACCTCGAGGTTATGCCGTGCCTCGCCCGGTCTGGCCAGCGTGCAGGGCTTGCCCATCGCGAGGTGGTCGAGCCAGGCCCGCGTCTCGTTGGCAATCGGCCCCCAGAACTCGCCGAGCGCCCAGTCGCCGGGCGTGCCGCTCTGCAGGAACACCATGTTGACCGTGTGATCCGGCAGATAGACGTGCGGAATGCCCTTCTCGGTGTACATCAGCTGGTCGGTATGGTCATCATCGAGGATCATCACGCCGTCGGTGCCGACCAGTTCGACGCGGGCGGCATGGCCCAACGCCGGATATTTCGCCGGCAGCGCGTAGCTGATGCCGAGGTTCATCACGGCGCCGTCGGAGTAGGTCAGGATGGCATAGCTGATGTCTTCGACCTCGGGGTAACCCGCATCCTTGAGCACGCCCTTCTGCCCGCGCGCATAAACCTCGACCAGCCGATGGCCCTCATGGAACCAGTTCATCAGGTCGACGTAATAGGTCAACGCATCGACCACCGGCGTCGCATGCGGATTGCGCTGGAGCATGCCCAGCGCCTGCGAGCGCGAGTTGAACACCCGCGCCGCGCCGCCGGTGAGCCTCCCGACACGCCCCTGCACGATCTGCTCCTTGGCGATCTGGTAACGCTCCTTGTAGCGGCGGCTGTAGCCGACATGCACCGGAACGCCGGACTTCTCGATGGTCCGGATCACGCGGTCGGCGTCGGCCAGGGACAGCGCGATGGGTTTTTCCACCAGCACCGGCTTGCCGAGCTCGAGCGCCTTCAGGATAGGCGCCAGGTGCTCGCCTTCGCTGGTAGAGACGATGACCGCGTTCACTTCCGGGTGGGCGATGATCGCGTCGTTGTCGCCGGAATGCACGGCGGCGCCGACCTTCTTCGCCAGGGCCTCCGCTTTTTTCGGATCCTGGTCCGAGGTGGCGATGAAACGCACCGCCGGATGTCCTGCCGCGAGCTGCGCGCGCAGCCCGCCGATGCGGCCGGAGCCGATCACGGCCAGGCCCAGACTCTTGCGTTCGATGATGTGCTCCCCCGGTGCCGCGCTGCGCGTCTGCCGACGCGGCGCTGGATTCATGTTCAGGCTTGCGCGGGAATGCGCGTGTGGCCAGAGCACCGCAGTCTAGCCAAGGGACAACCGGTATACAAGCCGCAGGCAGGCCATCCCACAGCATGTGGAACGGCCTGCCGCATCAAGGGAAAAAGAAGCGCCCGCGCGGAGAGAGGGGTGGGGAAGAACGGCGCGTTGCCCCCCAAGAGGACTTGCTTCGCAGCGCGCGTAAACCGGAACTGCCTGTCTTCTACTGCTTCTGGATGCCAGCCGCGTTGACAACCTGCTGCCAGCGCGCCAGTTCCTCGGTAAGGTACTTCGAAAATTCCTGCGGCGCGCTGACGCGCACGGTCAGGCCCTGGCCGGTGAACCGCTCCGCGACCCGCGGATCACGCGACTGCTTTGCGAGATCGCCCTGGAAACGCTTGACCACCGCGGCCGGCGTGCCGGCAGGCACCAGCACGCCGTACCAGGTCGTGTAGGCGAATCCCGGCAACCCCGCCTCGCCGGCAGTCGGCATGTCCGGCGCCGCATCGACACGCTTGTCGCTGGTCACGGCAACACCGGTCAGGCGGCCCGCGCGCACCTGCGGCAGCGCGGTGGCCATGTTGGTCACCATGTACTGGATCTCGCCGGAGAGCAGGCCGGTGGTGGCGAGGCCGGCGCTCTTGTACGGCACATGGATGGTGTCGACCTTCGCCGACAGCTTGAACAGCTCGTTGGCGAGGTGGCTTGCAGTGCCGTTGCCCGCGGACCCGAAGGCATACTTGCCCGGCTGCTTCCTGAACAGGGCGATCAGTTCGGACAGTGTCTTCGCCGGCACTTTCGGATTGACGGCGATGATGCTGGGCTGGTCGGCGATCAGCGTCACCGGTGCGAAATCCTTGAGCACATCAAACCCGATGTCCTTGAACAGCGCCGGACCGATCGCCATCGTCGAGCTCGACACCAGCGCGGTATAACCATCCGCCGGCGCCCTGGCCACGATGGTCGTGCCGATGGTGCCGCCGGCACCCGGCCGGTTGTCGATGACCAGCGTCTGGCCCCAGGCCTCCGACAGGGCCTGGGCGGCGATGCGGGCGACGATGTCGCTGCCGCCCCCGGGTGCCAGCGGCACGACAACACGCACGGGTTTCGCGGGATAGGACTGGGTCTGGGCGGACGCCGGCACAGGCACAGTCGCCAGGACCAAGCCGCCGGCGAGCACGGGGAGAATGCGGTTCAGCACGGTGGAATTCCTCGTCTGGAGCGGCGCGAGCGCGCCGCGGACGGAGGAACACTAACCGCCGCACATGACAGGACAATGACAGGACGGCTGCCGCCCCGCGGATGCCGGAAACGGCCGCTAACGCGGCCGGCCGGGCGGCGACAGGTCCACCGCGCGCGCGCGCAAGGCCTTGTCTTCGCGCAACTGCGCCTTGAGGATCTTGTGGGTCGGGGTATGGGGCAGTTCGTCGACAAAGGCGACAAAGCGCGGCACCTTCTGCGGCGCCAGCCGCTCGCGGCACCAGTCGGCAATCCCCTGCGCGGTCACCGTAGCGCCCGGTTTCAGCGCGCAGACGACGAAAATCTCGTCCTCGCCCAGTTCCGAAGGCACGGCTATGGTGCCTGCTTCGGCCACCGCGGGATGTTCACCCACCACTCGGTCGAGTTCGGCGGCGGCAATGTTCTCGCCGCGGCGGCGGATGATGTCGCGCTTGCGCGAGATGAAGTAGTAATAACCGTCGCTGTCGCGCTTGACGAGGTCGCCGGTCTTGAACCAGCCGTCGTGGAAGGCATTCGCGGTCTGTTCGGGATCGCGGAAATAACCCTGCATGATGATCGGAGTCTTCACCCACAGCTCGCCGGGCTCGTTGTCCGGCACGTCATGCCCCTCGTCATCGACCACGCGGCACTGCGCCCAGGGCCGCGCAGGATCGGGGTGACGGCCGACCGGCCCCATGCTGCCGAGTTTCTGCGGCCCCTCGAAGGGATTGCAGGTCACGCCGGGAATCTCGGTCATGCCGTAGCCGCCGATGCGGTGCGGGATCCTGAAATCGTTTTTGAACGTCTCGTCCATGCTGGCGCGCACGCCGTAGACCTTGGTGATTTTGTGTCCGGGACGGAACTCGCCGCGCGGGCGGTTGCGGAGAATGCTGCCGATGGCCTCGATGATGTTGACCTCGGTGGCGCCCGTGTCGACTGCGGTCTGCCAGAAGGTCGAGGCCGAGAACTTCGGCACGATGATCATGCAGGCGCCGGCGGCGAGCGTGCCGGCGACCGAGTAGAACATCGCGTTGATGTGGAACATCGGCAGCACAATCATCACCCGGTCGTTGTCCTGCAGGTAGACGCGCTGCACGAAGGCTTCGCCGCCGGTGACGAAGCTCCTCTGGCTGTGCATCGCGCCCTTCGGAAATCCGGTGGTGCCCGAGGTGTAGACGATCAGGCAGGTGTCGTCGCCGCTGATGCCACGCGGCAAGTCCGCGGCCGGCGCGGTTTTCAGCAGATCGTCGAGTGCCGGGGCGTCGGCCGCAGCGGCATCGAGCATCACGAACCAGGCCGGCGTCTGCAGGCCGGCAGCGGCCTTGCGCGCCACCTCCAGCGTATCCGCGGTCGCCGCCACCGCGCTGACTTCGGCGTGGTGCAGCACGTACTTCGCCTCCCCGACACCGAACTCGGGGTTGACCGGCACCATGATCGCGCCCAGCCGCGCCAGTGCGAACAGCAGCAGCACATGGCCGTCGCAGTTGCGCGCCATCACCGCCATGCGGTCGCCGCGGCCGATGCCGCGCGCCGCCAGCACGCGGGCAGCGGCGTCAACGGCTTGACTGAATTCCCCCCAGGAGCGGCTGCGTTCGCGGAACACGATGAACGGCCGCGCCGGGTCACGGCCGGCGCGGCTCGCAAGCACGCCGTTCAGCGTGTAGTCGTGTTCGGGATAAAGGCGCAGGACTTCGAGCGGTTTTTTCATGATGGCCGTCAGCGTTGGTCTGCGCGAATTCTGTCATACAATCAGCGCTCGATTTTTGACCGAGTCCACATAAAGACCATGAGCTTCTTCGCCCCGCCCGAGCGTCTCACCGCCGATGTCTTTGCCGAGCTGCCGAAAAAATTCCGCCGCACGAAGGTGTCGGCCGAGCGCCTCGCCGCGGGACGTCCCGCGCCGCAGGGCGGCTGCTTCCTCGAAGGCCCGTCCTTCGACCGCAAGAGCAACCTCTATGTCACCGACATTCCCTTCGGCCGCATTTTCCGCGTCTCGCCCAAAGGCCAGTGGGACCTGGTCGTCGAGTACGACGGCGAACCCAACGGCCTGAAGATCCACAGGGACGGCCGCATTTTCGTCACCGACCACAAGCGCGGCCTGATGCTGCTGGACGCGAAACGCGGCCGCATCGAGACGCTGATCAACCGCTACAACCTGGAAACTTTCAAGGGGCTGAACGACCTGGTGTTCGCATCGAATGGCGACCTCTATTTCACCGACCAGGGCCAGAGCGGTCTGCAGAATCCGAGCGGTGCGGTCTACCGGCTGCGCGCCAACGGCAAACTCGAGCGCATTGCCGACAACATCCCCAGCCCCAACGGCCTGGTGCTCAACGCGGCGGAAAACACGCTGTTCGTCGCGGTGACCCGCGCCAACGCGGTGTGGCGGCTGCCGCTGCTGCCCGACGGCACGGTGTCGCGCATGGGCGTGTTCATCCAGATGTCAGGCGGGCGCGGGCCGGACGGCATGGCCATCGACGAGGACGACGGCCTCGCCGTGGCGCATCCGGACATGGGCGCGGTGTGGATCTTCAACCACCGCGGCGAACCGCTGTACCGCATCGACTCACCGGGCTCGGACGTGGTCACCAACTGCGCCTGGGGCGTGAAGGACCCGCATACGCTGTACATCGTCGACTCCGAGGGCGGCGCGATCCTCAGCGCGGAACTGCCGACGCCGGGGCGGAAAACGTACGGATTGGCATGATGCAGCCGTCACCCCGCTACTGCCGGGGTGACGCGGCAGGGCTCAGCGAACGAGCAAGTCAACAAACTCGTTGACCGCCATCGCCTCGAGCTTTTTCTGGTCGGCGCAGGCGGCAACAATGGCCGCCTTCTGCTTGGCCGCGAAAGCCATCGCGGTATTGGCGTTGAACTTCTTCATCACCGCCGGAATGCCTTCCTTGCGGCGCTTGCGGTGGCCCAGCGGGTAATTCACTTCCGACAGCGGCGTTTTCGCGCCGTCCTTGAAGAACACCTGGATCGAGTTGGCGTTGGTGCGCTTGGCCGGGTCGTGGTATTCCCGCTCGTAACGCTCGTATTCGGTCAGGCGGATTTTCGCGCGCAGCCTGTCGATGCGCGGATCGGCGGCGATTTCGTCCTCGTAATGCTTGGCGGTCATGTCGCCGAAAATCAGTCCGATCGCCATCATGTACTGCATGCAGTGATCGCGGTCGGCAAAGTTGGCGAGCGGGCCGGTCTTGTCGAGGATGACCATCGTCGAATTGTGGGCGCGCGCCTCGATGTGGCTGATGTCGTCCAGCCGGTCCTTCACCAGCGGGTGCAGCTTGATCGCCGCCTCGACGCCGGTCTGGCCGTGGAAAGCGGTCGGGTATGGGATCTTGAACAGCGTGTTCTCGATGACATAACTGCCCAGCGGACGCTGGAATTTGAAGGGCTTGCCCTTGAACAGCACGTCGTAGAAGCCCCACTTCGGCGCAGTCAGCGCCGAGGGGTACCCCATCTCGCCCTTCTTCGCGATCAGCGACAGCCACACCGCGCGCGCCGAGGCGTCACCCGCGGCCCAGGACTTGCGCGCGCCGGTGTTGGGCTTGCGGCGGTAGGTCGCCAGCGCGTGGCCGTCGACCCAGGCATTGGACAATGCGTTGACGATCTCTTCCTGCGTGCAGCCGATCAGCGAGGACACTGCCGCCGTGCTGGCGATCTTGACCAGGATCGTGTGGTCGAGGCCGGCGGCGGTGAAACCGTTCTCCAGCGCAAGCCCGCCCTGCACTTCGTAGGCCTTGATGATCGCGGTCAGCACTTCGCGCATGGCCAGCGGCTTTTTGCCGGCGGCGACGCGGGTGCGCGACAGCCAGTCCGCGGTCATCAGGATCGCGCCGATGTTGTCGGAGGGATGGATCACCGTGCGGCCGTAGAAGGCGTCGTTGAAATCCAGCCAGCGGATCAGCGTGCCGGCGTTGAAAGCCGCCGTCACCGGATCGAGCACATAGTTCGTGCCGGGCACACGCGCGCCGTTGGGCACGACGGTACCGGGCACGATCGGTCCCAGCAATTTGGTGCAGTCGGGATAGGCCAGCGCCTCGAAGGCGCAGGCCAGGCTGTCGATCAGCGTCAGCCGCGCGGTTTCATAGGCGAGCTTGCTCGCCGGCTTGTAGCCGTACGCGTACTTCGCCAGGTCGGTGATGACCTTGTCGGGTTGCGGGCGTTTGTTGTCGACAGCGGACATTACACATAACTCCTTGATTTTAAAGTACTTTTATTCGGCCTTGATGCCGGCACTCTTGACCACCTTGCCCCACTTCGCCGCTTCGGACTTCAGGTACTGCGCGAATTCCGCCGGCGTGTCGCCGACCGGTTCGAGCCCCGCCTTCGCCATGCGGTCCTGGATCGCCGGTTCCTGCAGCGTCGCGACGATGTCCTTGTGCAGGCGCTGGATCACGGCGCGCGGCGTGCCGGCCGGCGCGACGACGCCGTTCCAGTTGTTCGCCTCGTAGCCCTTGAGCCCGGCTTCGGCCACGGTCGGCATTTCCGGGAACAGCGGCGAGCGCTTGGCCTTGCCGACGCCGAGGCCGCGCAGCTTGCCGGCGCGGATATGCGGCTGCGCGGTGGTCAGGTTGGCCATCATCATGTTCAGGCGGCCGGCGACGAGATCGGCAACGGCCGGCGCGCCGCCCTTGTACGGCACATGCAGCGCGTCGACGTCCGCCATGCTGGTGAACAGCGCCATCGCAAGATGCCCCGCACCGCCAACGCCGCTGGAGCCGTAGTTGTACTTACCGGGATTGGCCTTCAGCAGCGCGATCAGCTCCTTCACCGAGTTCGCGGGCATCGACGGATGCACCACCAGCAGGTTGCTGGAAGCAGCGACGTTGGTGATCGCCACGAAATCGCGCTCCAGCACGTACGGCACCCTGGCATAGAGCGAGGGATTGACCGCCAGCGGCGGCGTTGCCATCAGCAGCACATGGCCGTCCGCCGTCGCGTTCTTGACGATCTCGGTGCCGATGATGGTGCCGGCCCCGGTGCGGTTGTCGATCACCACCTGCTGGCCGAGGCGTTCGGACAGGCGGGCGCCGGTGATGCGGGCAACGGTGTCGGTCGAGCCGCCCGCCGAGTAGGGAACAACCAGGCGCACCGGGCGCTGCGGATATTCGGCGGACTGCGCGGGCAGCACGACCAGCGTGGCAAACAGGGCGGGGATGAGGCTGCTGGAGATGGTTTTCATGGTTTTCCTTGCTGAGGGATGGTTGTCCTCCGGAACCGCTGCATTATTGTTCTGGAATGCGATCCGTCATTCACCGGCGGAACCCCCGCCGTAGGGAATGCGCGGCATTTCGAAACGGTCAGTGACACGGGTATAGCCGCCCTTGCCGGCCAGCCGTCCGATCGGATTGATGCGGCCAACATCGACGTGGAAACGCTCGTTGACGATGCCGTCGTGGTAATGGAAATGGACCACTTCGCCGAACACCACGTGGTAGGGCTTGCGGCCGAGGTCAACGATCTGCATCAGCCGGCACTCCATCGCCACCGGCGCCTCGGCGATGCGCGGCGGGCGCACCTTCGCCGAGGGCACCGCAGTCAGGCCCGCCTTCTCGATTTCGTTGACGCCCGGCGGATAATCGACAGCGCAGACGTTCATCTGCTCCCGGATCGCGTCGCTGACGATGTGCACGACAAATTCCGGCAGCTCGCGGATATTGCGCACGGTGTCCTTGGCGCCTCCGGCCTTCTCGCCCACCGAAAACATCAGCATCGCCGGATCCGAACCCACCGCGTTGAAAAAGCTGAAGGGCGCGGCATTGGGTCCGTTGGCCCCCAGCGTGGTCACCAGTGCAATCGGCCGCGGCGTCACCGAGCCCACCATCAGCTTGTACTGGTCCTGCCAGGAAATTTTTGAAGCGTCGAATTCAGTCATGTTGCAAAGTCCCGAAATTTGGCGGCGCGAGCGATTCTAACAGGGAGATTCACGCAACCAGCGCATTCCACATCATGCGCACTCGTGGTGCATCAGGGCACCATTGCGGCGCGCCGGATCAGCGGCGCGTACCGCGCAATCTCCTGCTGCAGCAATCCCGCCAGCGCGGTTGCGTCACCGCCGACGGCTTCGATGGCATGCTCCGAAAAAAAACTGATCACGGACTCGTCGCGCAGCGACTGACGCATCTCCCTTTGCAAGTCCCGCGCCACGCCGTCGGTGGTACTCGCGGGCGCGAACAGTCCGTACCATTGCGAGGTCACGAATCCGGAAACCTCATCCGTCAGCGACAGCCGAGCAAGCCCCGCATGGGGCGACGGGGCGGTGGCCGCCAGCATGCGCAGCCGCCCCGCAACCCATTGCGGCAGCACCACAGGTGCGGCGGCAAACAGCAGGTCGATGCGCCCTTCACCCAAATCACGCAAGGCGGCAGCGTCGCTGCGGTACGGCGCAATCCGCGATGCGGCAACGGGCGGCAGCAACATCGCAGCAGCCAAATGACCGAGCCCGCCGGCCGTACCCGCACCCGCCTGCAGGCGGCCGCCCTGTGAACGTGCCAGCGCCAGCAGTTCCGCCAGCGTCTTCGCCGGCACCCGCGGGTGCACTGCCAGCACCAGCGGGGTTGTCGACAGCTGGCCGACCGGTTTCAATCCGCGCAGGATCCCGGTTTCCGCGGCAGCCATCGCCCCCGCAGCGCGCACCGCGAGCGAGGCGCTTGCGAGCAGCAGCACCCGGCTGCCGGGAGGTGCGGCGGCCACGACGGCGACGCCCGCAGCGCCGCCCAGCCCGCTGCGGTGGTCGACAATGAAAGGACGGCCGGTCTGCCGGGCCAGGGTTTCGGCAAGGATCCGCGCCTGCAGCGACGTGCTGCCGCCGGCGGTTGCCGGCACGACGATGCGCACCGGCACCCGCCCGTCATCCGCGGGGACATCGCCGGCCCGGAACAGGAGCGGCAGGCAAAAAAACGCCCGCACAAGGCGGGCGTTCAGCGATCCGTTCATGCGGACCGGGGCATCATTCCCCAACAACGTTGGCGGCCTTGATGACCTTGGCGTACTTCTCGACTTCACGCTTGAAGTAGGCGGTCAGTTCTTCGGGCGTGCTGCCCACCGGCTCCCCGCCTTCCTTGCGGATGAATCCGTCGACATCCGGCGACTTCAGCGCCTTCAGGATCTCGGCATTGAGCTTGGCGACGATGTCCTTCGAGGTGCCTTTCGGGAAGAACATGGCGTACCAGTTGTCGGCCTCGAAATCCGGATGGATCGAATTCATCGTCGGCAGGTCGGGGAAGGCCGAGGAACGCTTCGCCGTGGTCACCGCCAGCGGCCGGACCTTGCCCGACTTGATGAAGGGCTGGGCCGCCAGTGCGGTGGCGAACGTGAAGTCGGTTTCGCCGCTGATCTGCGCGACGATCGCAGGACCACCACCTTTGTACGGGACCGGTGTGACCTTGGTGCCGGCAAACAGGTTCAGCATCTCGACGGACAGGTGGCTGGTGGTGCCGGAGCCGTTGTGCGCGGCGTTCATGCGGCCGGACTTCTTGGCCAGCGCAATCAGTTCCTTGACGTTCTTGGCCGGCACGCTGGGGTGAACCACCAGCACCAGCGGCACCGACGAAATCCAGCTGACCGGCACCAGGTCGGTGAGCGGATTGAAGTTCAGACGCTTGCTGAGCAGCGTGACATTGACCGCCAGCGAGGCGGTCGTGAACAGGATGGTGTAGCCGTCCGCCGGCGCCTTCGCCACCAGTTCCGCGCCGATCAGGCCGGCGCCGCCGGCCCGGTTGTCCACCAGGAAGTTCTGGCCCATGCTCTGCTGGAACTTCTGCCCGAGCAGGCGGCCCTGGATGTCGGTGCCGCCGCCGGCGCCGAAGGGCACGATGATGCGCACGGCCTTGTTGGGCCACTGCTGTGCCTGGGCCGGCATGCCCCAGGCAAAAGCCGCTGCGGCGAATACCGCGCCAGCCAGTCTGATCTTCTGTTTCATGAATTTCCTCCTGTTATGAACTGCGGGTTGATGCTGTCGAAACCTGTGCCGCCGGAATCAGCCCCGGTAGATCGGCTCCGGCTGAGTGAAGAACGAATGCAGGATGTGGTACACCGTCCGGTAATTGATCTGCTGGAAGCTTGCATGCGAAATGCCGGCCATCACCGCGAACTGCTTGTCGGGATTGGGCAGGCGGTCGAAGAAATCCAGCAGATCTTCCATGCTGGCGATGCCGTCCCACTGGCCGCGCATGATCACCGTGGCGGCCTTGATCTTCGCCGGATCGACCACCGGCAGATTGGCGCACATGTCGAGATAGGTGCCGGTGGGCACCGAATCGTCGAGCTTGAGGATCTCGTCGGCGAAGGCCTCGATGACGCTGTTCTCGGCGCAGCCGGGATGATCGCGGTTGAAAATCGAATGCACGAAGGCGCGGTCGATCGGTCGGCGCTTCATCGATTTCCACTGGTCGAGCTTCTTGGCGCGTTCCTCCAGTGTCGGGCTGCCCTTGCCGGTCCAGACAAAGGCATCCAGCGCGAGGCGCGAGACCCGCTCCGGATGGCGTTCGGCAAACATCGCGGCGCGCAGCGCGCCCGAGGAAATGCCGTAGACCATGAAGGTTTTCACGCCCCGGGTCTTCATGATGTAGTCGCTCGCCGCGGCGAGATCGTCGGCGCCGTTGGCGATGTCGAAATAGATGTCGCGCGACTTGTCGGAGCGGCCGTAGCCCTCCATGTCGACGCACCAGGTGTTGAAGCCGCGCTGCGCGAACCAGTCCATCACCGAGGAATCGGGGCGGCCCGGCACGTGCAGGTCGAAGGTCGGCTGCGAAGCCATCGAGGAGCCGTGCACGAACAGCACGGTGCCATTGGCGCCCTTGCCGTCGGCGGCGGGTTTTTCCCACAGGAAAAGTTTGACGTCGCCCTTGCGGGTCCAGTGTTCCTTGCCGGCGACTGCGGCGGTCTTCGTGGTCTGATCCATGGTTTTCCGGATGTGATGCGTTGAATGATACGGCGATGAATGAGCCGTGATTGCAGAGGGGGAAGAAGGCAAGTCTAGGATACGGAACCGCCCCAGTCAAACCTGCAGACCGGCCGATATAATCGCGGCCGGCGGGGCAGGCGCCCCGCGTCCATGACAATCCAGCCGATTTGCCGATTATGACCGCCAATTATTCGACCCGGTTCCGCTGCATCCGCGACGAGGTCAGCCCCGAGGAATGGGAAACCCGCGTCAATCTCGCGGCCTGCTACCGGCTGACCGACAGCTTCGGCATGACCGACCTGATATACAACCACATCACCGCGCGCATTCCCGGCGATGACGAGCACCTGCTGATCAATCTCTACGGCCTGCTCTACAAGGAAATCACCGCCTCGAGCCTGGTCAAGATCGACCTTGAGGGCAACATCCTGTGGAAACCGGACACCGACTACGGCATCAACAAGTCGGGCTACGTGATCCACGGCGCGATCCACCGCGCGCGCCCCGAGGTGAAATGCGTCATGCACACGCACACCCGCGCCGGCATGGCGGTGAGTTCGATGAAATGCGGCCTGCTGCCGCTGACCCAGACCTCGATGCGCTTCGTCGGCCACCACGGCTACCATGACTACGAGGGTCCGGCGATCGATCTCGCCGAACGCGAGCGCCTGGTGCGCGACCTGGGCCCTCACGACACGCTGATCCTGCGCAACCACGGGCTGCTGACCTGCGGCGCCACGATCCAGCAGGCCTTCAACACGATGTACCAGCTGGAGTTGTCCTGCCGCGCCCAGGTCGACGCGATGGCCGGCGGCCAGGAAATCGTGCTGCCGCCAAAGGAAGTCATCGAGCACACGGCCAACCTCTACCAGCCGGGCACGCGCCGCCCCTACGGCGTGCTGGAATGGCACGCGATGCTGCGCCTGCTCGATGCCGAATCGAAACACTCCGGCTATCCGCCGTACTGGCACTGAAGCCGCGACACCGGGAGCGAACACACCATGGATTTCAGGATTTCCGAACAACAGCGCGCCTTCGTCGACACCGTGCGCCGCGTCTGCCAGGAGGAATTCGCGCCGCGAGCGATCAAGTACCTCGACGGCACCTGGCCGGCCGAGAACATGAAGCGCCTCGGCGAGATCGGCGTGCTCGGCATGGCGGTGCCCGAGGAATACGGCGGCTCCGGCCTGTCGATCCTCGACACCGTGCTGGTGCTCGAGGAAATCGGCAAGGTCTGCTACGTCACGGCGATGGGCGCACTCGGCGAGGTCGGCACCCAGACGCGGGTGATCTCGACCTTCGCGCCAGAGGAAATCAAGCGCCGCATCCTGCCCCGGGTCGCCAGCGGCGAAGCCATGCTCGCGATCTGCATGACCGAACCGGACGCCGGCACCGACGTACCCAACTACAGGACCAACTGCACGGTCAAGGGTGACCGCGTCATCCTGCGCGGCGCGAAGACGCTGATCTCGCGCGCCGACATCGCCGAGATGTTCGTCGTGTTCACCCGCGTCGACAACAAGCCCGGGGCCGAAGGCATCGGCTGCGTGCTGGTGCCGGGCGGGACCAAGGGCCTGATCGCCAAGGCGAGTTACCACACGATGGGCGGCGAGTACCTGTCGGACGTGGTATTCGACGACATCGAACTGCCGATCGAGAACCTGGTCATCCGCGACAACGGCATGAAGAAGCTGCTGTCGGCCTTCAACACCCAGCGCGTGCTGAACCCGGCGATCTGCCTCGGCCTCGCCGAGGGCGCGCTGGAGGAAGCGGTGAAGTACATGCGCCAGCGTTCGGCCTTCGGCAAGAAAATCGGCGATTTCCAGGGCATGCGCTGGAAGGTCGCCGACATGTACATCGAGATCGAGGCGGCGCGCGGTCTGCTCTACCGCGCCGCGGTGTCCGGCGACAAATTCCCGGACCCGACGCTGGCGGCGATGGCCAAGATCTACACCAACGAAATGTCGATCCGCGTCACCAGCGAGGCCGTGCAGGTGCACGGCGGCTACGGTTTCACCGACGAATTCCCGGTGTCGCGCTTCTTCCGCGGCACCCGCTACGGCAGCCTCGGCGGCGGCACCACCGAAACCCTGCGCAACATGGTCGGCCGCAAGCTCGTCGAGCAGATGGACCTGGCGTCAGGCTGCCTGGGAATGGACTACTTCTAGTGATGAACCCTCAGCGGTGAGTGATAAACGAGATCGCTCATCGTTCATCACTCCGCACTCATCGCTGCCCTTCAGTAGACCGGCCTCTCGCGGAAATGCCGTTCGCGGGCGATGGATTTGACCTTCACCGCCTCGACCTTGTTGCCCTTCAGTACATCCAGCGTGACTTCGACACCAGCCTCGCCGGTCTTCCACAACCGGGTATAAAAATCCGCCTGGCCCTTCAGCGGCTCGCCGCTGAGGCCGAGAATGATGTCGCCGGCCTTTAATCCGGCCTCCTCCGCCGGGCCTTCGGCCGTCACCCGCGTGACAATGACCTTGCCCTGCACCTCCTGGGAGGTGATGCCCAGCCAGGGGCGCGGCTTGGTCGTGGCACGGCCGTTGGCGATGAAATCACCGAGCACAGGCTTCAGGGTGTCGATGGGCACGAACATGTTGCCGGGCACGCCTCCTTGCCCTATCGCATCACCCACGGCCAGCGAGCCGATGCCGAGCAGCTTGCCTTCACGCGACAGCAATGCCGCACCCTGCCAGTTGACGGTTGCCGGCGCGGTGTAGATGGCCTCATCCAGCAAATACTCCCAGTAACCGACAAACGGCCGCTTGGAAACAATATAGGCCGGCGCCACGCCGTCGAAGCCGACGATCAGCACCATGTCGCGCGGGTTGGCCACCGACGATTGCCCGAAATCCACCGGTTTCACCGGCAAGGGCTGCAGGGACTTGACCAGCCCGAGGCCGGTGGCGTTGTCATAACCGACCACGGTGGCGGCAAACTTGCGTCCGTTCGCGGTTGCCAGCTCCACGGTATCCGCCTCGGTCACCAGATAACCGATGGTCAGCACCAGACCGCTGGAATCAATGACCACGCCGGTGCCTTCGCGTTGCGGGCCGAGGGTGCGCGCGCTGCGCGCATCCGGAACCGTCTTGACCGTCAATTTCACCACCGAGAACTGGTCGAGCGTCAACTCGCGCTCGGCCGCCAGGGCCGGCGCCCCGGACACAAGCATTCCGGCGGCCATGGCCAGGGCCGAAGCCGCCCCTAACAGCCTGCTGATGACACCGTTAACCGCGCGCATGGACACCTCCGCCGAAACGGCCCCGAGACCTCTGCCGCGGGCACCGTCCGGATATCCTACGACTAATGCCGGCGGTGCAAAAGGGCGGCTTCGCGAATGACGATACAATGCGGCTCTTTTCCCGCAATTGTGGAGGACAAACGGCATGGAATTCGGACTCAAGGGCAAGGTGGCCATCGTCACCGGCGGCACTGAAGGCATCGGCAAGGCCACCGCACTGACACTGGCGCGCGAGGGCGCAAAGGTGGCGATCTGCGCCAGGGGCCAGCCGCTGCTGGACGCGGTGGCCGCGGAAATCACCAAGGCCGGCGGAGAAGTGCTGGCTCTGTCCGCCGACATGAGCAAGGCTACCGATGTCGAGCGTTTCATCAACGCGGTGGTCAAGCGCTTCGGCGGCATCGACATCCTGGTCAATAACGCCGGCACCTCGAAGCGCGGCAAATTCCTGGAATTGACGGATGACGAGTGGCCTGCCGACCTGGAACTGAAGGTGTTCGGCGCCGTGCGCTGCTCCCGGCTGGTCATTCCGCACATGAAAAAGCGCGGCGGCGGACGCATCATCAACATCACGATTTCGGGGGCGAAACAGCCCGCTGCCGAGTCCTACCCGACCTCGGTTTCGCGCGCCGCCGGCCTCGCGATCACCAAGGCCCTGTCCAAGGAATTCGCCGCGGACAACATCCTCGTCAACACCATCTGCATCGGCAAGATCAAGTCCGGCCAGCATGAGCGCCGCTACACCAAGGACGGCATCAGCGCCGACGAGTATTACGGCAAGCTGGGCAAGGACATCCCGATGAAACGCGCGGGAGAAGCGCAGGAAGTCGCCAACGTCATCACCTTCCTCGCTTCGGATGCCGCCAGCTACGTCACCGGCACCAGCATCAACCTGGATGGCGGCATTTCCGGGGTCCTGTAACACCGGAAAACGCAGTTGCATTGCGCCGGCACCCGCGGGAGCCGGCGCAGCATGCGACCGCAGCACGGCAGGGTCGTCACGGGAAATCGGGGAAGTGGTGCTGACGAGAGGAGTCGAACCTCCGACCTACTGATTACGAATCAGTTGCTCTACCAACTGAGCTACGTCAGCCCCGGGGAGGGCGCATTCTACAGCAAACACCCGGTCAGAGCGCGCGGATCCTGACGATGACGTCGACGCCTTCGGTCACCATGCCCGGCGGCAGGGCGGGCATGCCACTGATCTGCAGATCCTCGGCCGCGATGTCCGTCAGTTCGCCCGAATCGACGTTGTAGAGATGATGGTGCGGTTCCGTGTTGGGATCGTAAAATACCCGCTTCGGATCCACGATCACTTCACGAATCAGTCCGCGGTCGCGGAACAGGTTCAGCGTGTTGTAGACGGTCGCCTTGGATGTTTCCGCAAAACGCTCGTTGGCCAGCGCCAGTATCCGGTCGGCCGCAAGGTGTTCACAGCGGCTAAACAGCACGTGGGCAATCTCCAGCCGCTGGTGCGTCGGCGCAATGCCGTGTTTCCGCAGCAGTTCGACCAGATCTTCCCGGCTATAAGACATTGCTTTCATTGGGAATTATTCTAAGGCAAAGATTGGACTTTGTCTAATTGCGGAATTCCGGGAAATCGCATGTGCCGCGCTAGGCTGGCGCCCATTCCAAAAAACGTGCCCAATTTCACGTAAAAAACCGTTTGTGCCGGACGAATAACCATTCATCGGCAAGCGGTGGCGGCAGTGCAAACCTGCCTCTAATCTCCCATCGTCCAAAAAAGGAATTGCCATGAAAAAAACTGCGCGCGGTTTCACCTTGGTCGAAATGCTGATCGTGCTGGCGATCATCGGCATCATTGCCGCGATTGCCGTGCCCCAGTACAGCGATTACGTCACCCGCAGCAAGCTGACCGAGGCCTTCGCCACGCTGTCCGACCAGCGGGTCAAGATGGAGCAGTATTTCCAGGACAACCGCAGTTATGTCGGCGCCTGCGCAGCCGGCACCATAGCCCCGCTGCCCACCGGCCGTTATTTCACCTACGCCTGCTCCAATCTGACGGCGACGACCTTCACCGTCACCGCCACCGGCGTCGCCGCGCAGGGCACCAACGGCTTCGTCTACACCATCAACCAGGCCAACACCCGCACCACCACGACGGTCGCCACCGGCTGGAACGGCGCCGGCTCGAGCTGCTGGGTCACCAACAAGGCCGGTGGATGCTGAACCTCCGCGCACAATCCGGCTACAGCCTCGTCGAACTCATCGTCGGGCTGGCGATACTCGCGATGCTGATCTCGTTCGGCATCCCGGAGTATTCGAAATTCATCGCCAACGCCCGGATACGCGCCACCTCGGAAGGCATCGCCACCGGCCTCAACCTGGCCCGCGCCGAAGCCGTGAAGCGCAACGCCCGGGTCGAAATGGTCCTCACCAACGACCTTCCCGTGGAGGCGCAGGTCAACATTGTCACCCCCTCGACCGGCGGCACGAACTGGATAGTCAGGGAATGGGTGCCGAGCACCAATTCCTTCAATTTCATCGAAGGCAAACTCGGCGCCGAGGGATCGGGGCGCGAGGAATCCGGCGTGACGGTCGCCTCCTCCAGCGCCGACGCCACCTATGACGGCCGGGTCGCCTTTACCGGATTCGGATCCATGGCCATCGGCCAGCCGGTGTCCTTCCAGTTCACCTATCCGGCGGCGGGCGCCTGCGCGGCCGACGGCGGCCCCATGCGTTGCCTGAACATCAATGTGGCGCCGGGTGGGCAAATCCGCATCTGCGATCCCAAGGTCACGGACACCAAGGACACCAGGGCCTGCTGAAGGACCATGCCATGAAACAGTTACCCCCATCCCGGCGCCTGCAAAGGGGCGTCATGCTGCTCGAAGCCCTGATCGGCATCCTGATATTTTCGGTCGGCATCCTGGCGATGGTCGGCATGCAGGCTGCCGCGTTTTCGGCCAGCGCCGACGCCAAGAACCGGGCCGATGCCGCCGCGTTTGCCAGCGACATCATTTCCCGGATCTGGATGAGCGTTGACCGCACCTCGGATGCCAGCCTCGTCACCTCGCTGAACAACTTCCAGCTGAATACCGGAGGCAGCGACTGCAACTTCACAGGCGGCCAGGCCGACAACACCAACACGGCGGTGACGCAGTGGGTCAGCGCCGTCACCAACTCAGCCACCGGCCTGCTCGGCGCCACCGCCGGCATGCAGCAGATCGCGGTTTCCACGGCCGACCTCAACCGCGTCACGGTCACCGTGTGCTGGCAGACCCCGCAGGACGCGACACGGCGCAGGCACCAGGTGATCTCCTATGTATTCTGAACCCCGCAAGCAGACAGCTCCGGCCCGCCGCGGGCAGGCCGGCTTGAGCCTGGTCGAAATCATGGTCGGCGTGCTGATCGGCATGATCGGCATCATCGTCATTTTCCAGATGCTGGCGACCTCGGAAGAACGCAAACGCACGGCCTCCGCCGGCAGCGACGTGCAGGTGACCGGCATCATCGGCCTGACCACGCTCGAGCGCGATGTGCGCGAGGCGGGTTACGGCTTCTCCTCCGCGGCCTACGACACCGGCATCACCCCGGTCATGGGCTGCACCGTCAATGCCTATGACAGCGGGCGCCCGACAGCGGCCTTCACCTACCGGCTGACGCCGGTCCAGATCATCCAGGGCGCCGGCACGGCCTCCGACACGGTCATCGTGCTGCGCGGCAGCGGCGGCACCTTCCCGGCGGCGCATGTGTTCACCGAGTCCACCGACACCTCGAAAAAAACCCGCGGCCGCGCCGGGATTTCCCCGCGCGACGTCCTGCTGGTGGGCAGGACCACGCCTTCGCTGGACTGCATCACCATCGAGGTCACCGACACCAGCGACGCCGACGCGCTGACCATCCGCAACAACCAGGGCAGCTACAACTACACCGTCTACCTGCCCGACGGCAGCACCTCCACCGAGTCGCGCATCGCCCGCCACAACAACCCGGCGCCGCCGGTGAACTTCAGCGCGGGTTACCTGTTCAACCTCGGCAACAGCCCGCGCCGCAACATCTGGACGGTCCAGAACGGCAGGCTGCAGGTCACCAATGACCTGCTCTACCAGGATACCGACGGCAACGGCGTCAATGACCCGGTCGAAGTCGCCGACAACGTCATCACGCTGCAGGCGGAATACGGCGTCGACGCCAACAACAACGGGCGCGTCGAAACCGGCGAATGGACGACCACCGATCCGGCAACGACCATTGCCTGGGCCAATGTGCTGGCCGTGCGTGTCGGCCTGCTGGTGCGCTCGGGACAATTCGAACGCACCCCGGTCACCACCACGGTGCCCTCCTGGACCGGCGGCCAGTTCGTCATTGCCAATCTCGACGGCAGTTCCAGCGGCAGCAGCCCCGCCGATCCCGCCAACAACTGGCGCCATTACCGTTACCGCGTCTACGAAACCGTGATCCCCCTGCGCAACATGCTGTGGGGCTCGCAGATCCGTCCCTGATGGCGCAACAGCCACGGAGCATCCGCCCATGAAATCCATCCGCAAACAGCAAGGCGTGGTCCTGTTCATCGCGCTGATCGTGCTGGTCGCCATGTCGCTGGCCGGCGTCGCCCTCTGGCGCTCTATCGGCACCGGCGTGCTGATCGCCGGCAACATCGCGATGCAGCGCGGCGCGGTCACCTCCTCCGATGCCGGCATCGAAAGCGCGCGCACCTGGCTGATGGCCCAGGGCCCGACCGTGCTCAACAACACCCAGGCCCGGGGTTATGTCTCCAGCTGGGACGAGCGCTTCGACGCCACCACCTTCGACTGGGCGAACCAGGGCAGCACGCCCTCCGCCGCGGACTCCGCCGGATTCACGACCCAGTTCGTCGTGCACCGGCTGTGCAGCCTGCCCAATGCCGGCCACAACGCGCCGAACCAGCAATGCCTGACGGTCAGCGTTGCCGGCGGCAGCAGCGGCCGCACGGCCGGCAGCTACGGGATCATGCCGCTCTCGGGCACCACCTACATCTACTACCGCATCACCTCGCGCGCCCTCGGGCCGCGCAACACGGTTTCCTATACCCAGTCGATCATGTACTGACCGCGGATCACCGTCCGCACGTGGAGAACACCATGAATCCCCGCAAACCGTTACCCCGCAGCCTGCGCCGCATCGCACTGGCGGCAACCTTCGCCGTGATCATGCCCGCGGCCCATGCCGCGCTGACCGACATCGCCAACGTACCGCTGGCCAGCAGCTCGACCACGGTCGTCAAGCCGAACATCCTGTTCACGCTGGACGACTCGGGCAGTATGGGCTGGGGCTACATGCCGGACGGCATCCGCGACCGCTATGACAGGACCGGCTACAAGAACCATCTCTGCAACACGATCTACTACAACCCGAACGTCACTTACGTGCCGCCGAAAAATGCCGACGGCACGGATTTCGCGAATGCCAGCTTCACCGCCGCGCGTTACGATGGCTTCAACTCCGGCTCGTCCACCGTCAACCTCAGCACCAGCTTCCGCGCCTATGACGACAACCTGAACTGGAACAGCGGCAACGAAACCCAGCAACCCGCCTACTACTATGTCTGGAGCGGCACCGGCTCGCCCGATCCGGGCAGCACCAGCAGCACCACCGGCTGCTGGCCGAGCTCGAGCACTTCCTTCCCGCACAGCACCGGCAACTGGACGAAACGGCAGGTCTCCTCCACCTCCGGCCCCGGCAACACCGACGAGCGCCAGAACTTCGCCAATTGGTACAGCTATTACCGCACCCGCCTGCTGCTGATGAAATCGGCCACCGGCCGCGCCTTCGTCGGCATCGGCGAGGGCTACCGCGTCGGCTTCATCACCATCAACCCGAACAATCCAGTCACCTCAAGCAAATACCTCGCAATCAGCGACTTCACTTCGACACACAAGGCGAACTGGTTCACCAAGCTTTACTCGCAAAGCACCAACGGCGGCACCCCGCTGCGCGAGGCGCTGTCGCGCGCCGGCCGCCACTTTGCCGGCATCCAGGACGGCATCAACGACGGCATGACCGGCGACCCGATGCAGTATTCCTGCCAGCAGAACTTCACGATCCTGACCAGTGACGGCTACTGGAACGGCAATGCCGGCCGCAAGCTGGACAACACCAGCATCGGCAACCACGACGGCAGCATCAGCGTGACGCCGCGGCCGCTGTATGACGGCTCGGTGGAAACCGTTTCCAACCGGCGTTACCGATACGAAGAAGTCCGTGACCGATTCAACTGCAGCTCGGGCCGCACGCGCATCCGCCGAATCACCACCACGCTGATTACACCGGTGTCCCCGAAGGCCGGTACCGAGTACGTGTCCAACACCGACCAGGAATACATCACCAACTGTTCCACTAATACCCGGAGCGTGCAGAACCCCAACCCCCAGTATTCCGCGACGGAAACCCTGACCTCCTTCAGCGGGGGCGCCTCCGGCACACTGGCCGACGTCGCGGCCTATTACTACCAGACCGACCTGCGCGCCAACGGCTCGACCGGCGCGCTGGGCACCGACGTCGGCACCGACAACAACGTCCCGTCCAACGGCACCGGCATCGAAGCCGATACCGCGCGCCATCAGCACATGACCACCTTCACGATGGGCCTCGGGCTGGCCGGCACGCTGAATTACGTACCGAATTACAAGTCGGGCGCCGGTGATTTCGCGGCGTTGCGGTCGGGCACCAAAAACTGGCCCGCACCCTCTGCCGACGACGCCACCGCGCTGGACGACCTCTGGCATGCCGCGGTCAACGGCCGCGGCCAGTTCTTCAGCGCCGCCGATCCGGACAGCGTGGTGGACTCGCTGGCCACGGCGCTGGCCGGCGTCAATGCCCGCGTCGCCTCGGCGGCGGCGGCGGCGACCAGTAACCTGGAGCCGGTGGCCGGCGACAACTTTGCCTACACCGCCAGCTACAAGACCCTGGAATGGATCGGCGAGCTGGAAGCCCGCGAAATCGACCTCGTCACCGGCAATGTCGGCACCACGCCGATATGGTCGGCCCAGGCCAAGCTCAATGCCAAGACCGGCAACGCCTGCGACAACCGGGTGATCAAGCTGTTCCGCAGCGGCGCCACCAACAACCTGACCGACTTCAGCTGGAATACCCAGGCCTGTGATGCCGGCGGCAACGCCACCGGCGCCGCAAACACCGGACTGAACGCGGCCGAACAGGCCTTCTTCGGCAGCACCCAGGTCGCCGACCTGAGCCAGTACGCGGACATGACCAACGGCATCCTGCCGCTGTTGTCGGTCAACCAGCGCGGCCTCGCCGCCGGCGCCAACCTGGTCAACTTCGTCCGCGGCCACCGCGGCCGCGAGGGTTTCGAGGCCAACAGCCAACTGCTCTACCGCACCCGCACCGCCGTGCTCGGCGACATCGTCAACGCCCAACCGGTGTTCGCGAAGGCGCCTTTCGCCGAGTACCAGGATGCCGGTTACCTGGCTTTCAAGTCGGCCAACATCAACCGCACGCCGATGGTTTATGTCGCCGCCAACGACGGCATGCTGCACGCCTTCTACGCCGGCGCCAACGTCAGCGACCCGCTCGGCGGCGAGGAACGCTGGGCCTTCATCCCGACGATGGTGCTGCCCAACCTCTACAAGCTGGCCGACAACAACTACGCCAACCTGCGTCGTTACTACGTCGACGGCACGCCGACCGTCGGCGACATCTATGATCCGGTGAACGCGGTCTGGAAAACCATCCTCGTCGGCGGCCTCAATGCCGGCGGCAAGGGTTACTACGCGCTCGACATCACCGATCCGGCCAATCCCAAGGGCCTTTGGGAGTTCAAGCACACCGCCACCTGCGCCGCCACCCCGGCAGGGCAGGCCTCCGACTGCCATCTCGGCTACACCTACGGCAACCCGACGATCAGCAAACTCGCCGACGGCCGCTGGGTGGTGTTCGTGACTTCGGGCTACAACAACGTCAACACGCCCGCGGTGACCGGCGACGGCATCGGCTACCTCTACGTGCTGGATGCGCTGAGCGGCCAGATCATCTACAAGATCTCCACCGGCGCCGGCAGCGCCGCGACCCCGAGCGGCCTCGGCAAGATCGCCAACTTCGTGCTCGATACGGCGCTGAACAACACCACGCAGCACATCTACGGGGCCGACCTGCTGGGCAACGTCTGGCGCTTCGAAGTCAATGCCGCGCAGACCGCGACGCGGATCACGACCATCGTCGATGCCTCCAACAATCCGCAGCCGATCACCACCAAGCCGGAGATTGCGGATTTCGGCAGCCCGCCGGTGACCCATGTCTTTGTCGCCGCCGGCAAATACATCGGCGCCAGCGACCTTGCGTCAACCCAGGTGCAGTCGGTCTGGGCCATCAAGGACACCGGCACTTATCCGGTTTCCGCGCCGCGCTCGTCGCTGAGCCAGCTGACGATCACCAACACCGGCAACACCCGCGGCATCGCCTGCACCACCAACTGCACCACCAACGGCGGCTGGTTCGTCGACCTGCCGGACACCGGTGAACGGGTCAACATCGACATGAAGCTGCAGCTGGGCACCCTGGTCGTCGCCAGCAACGTGCCGCAGAACAACGCCTGCAACATCGGCGGCTACAGCTGGCTGAACTTCTTTGATGCCCGCAACGGCCTGCAGATCGCCGGCGCCGCGAACTTCGGCACCCGGCTGTCGGACTCGCTGGCGGTGGGTATCAACGTGGTCCGGTTGCCGGACGGCAGGACCGTGGTGATCGCCACGACTTCGGATGCATCGCAGCAGACCGCCGAGGCGCCGATCCCGCCGGGAGACCCGCAGGGCCGCCGCACCAGCTGGCGCGAACTGGTCCAGTAAGCCGCTTCACCACGGCAGGTGCGCGCCATGCTTTCACGGACTGCTGATGACGGCATGCCGCGCCTGCTTCCCGCCGTCGCGGTCTCGCTGGCCCTGCATGCGGCGATCGCCGTTTCGGTCAGCCGCCAGCCGGGCGGCGGTGACGGCCTGGCGGCCGCGCCGGAATCGCCGCCGCTGGTCGCGAGGCTTGCGGCCGTGGTGTCCGAGTCCGTGGCACCGGTACCGGTGACTCCCGCAGCACCCGCCGAAACCATCCCCGAAACACGCCTCGCCGCCGCGCCATCCCCGGCGGCAAACACCGGCGGTGAAACCGGCAGCGGTGAAGCCGGTGTTTATTACTTCAAATCCTCGGAACTCGACCGCCGGCCGTTTCCGCTGCAGCAGATCGAGGTGCCGGTTCCGGAATCGGCGGCGGCACTCGCCGGTGCCGTGATGCTGCGCCTGCGCATCAGTGAAAGCGGGCGCGTGGACGACGCAAAAATCGTCATGAGCACCGGCATTGCCGAATTCGAGGAAGCGGCGCTGCGCGAGTTTTCAGGGGCCCGTTTCCATCCCGGCTACCGCGCCAAGCTGCCGGTGCGCAGCGAAATGCTGATCGAGGTGACATTGCGGCCGCCCCCGGGCAACAAGGCGCAGGCCGCACTGCCGGCGACTGCCGGCAGTCAGGGGAACAACCCCTAGTTCAGGCCTTTCGGCAGCGGGAAGGTCACCCGCTCGGCGATTCCGTCCAGCGTCGTCACCGAGTCCGCGCCCAGGCCGCGCAGGCGCTCCACCACCTCCTGCACCAGCACCTCCGGCGCCGACGCGCCGGCAGTGATGCCGATCGTGGATTTTCCGGCGACCCATTCCGGACGCAGCTCGCCGGCATTGTCGACCATGTAGGAGGCCACGCCGAGCTGCTCGGCGACTTCGCGCAGGCGGTTGGAATTCGAGCTGTTGGGGGAACCGACAACGATCACCACGTCGCAGCGCTGCGCCAGCGTCTTGATCGCATCCTGCCGGTTCTGCGTCGCGTAACAGATGTCGTCCTTCTTCGGGCCGACGATCTCCGGAAAGCGCTTTTTGATCGCCTGGATGGTGCGCGCCGCATCATCCATCGACAGTGTGGTCTGGGTCACGTAGGCCAGATTGCCCTCGTCCGCCACGCGCAAGCCGGCCACGTCCTCCGGCCCCTCGACCAGATGCATGCCCCCTTCGCTCTGCCCCATCGTGCCTTCGACCTCGGGGTGGCCGCGGTGGCCGATCATGATGATTTCCCGCCCCTTCTCGCGCATCTTGGCGACTTCGACATGCACCTTGGTCACCAGCGGACAGGTCGCATCGAACACCTTGAGGCCGCGCGATTCGGCCTCGCGGCGCACCGCCTGCGATACACCGTGAGCGCTGAACACCAGCGTGCTGCCCGCGGGCACATCGTCGAGTTCCTCGACGAACACCGCACCTTTCGCGCGCAGGTTGTCGACCACGAACTTGTTGTGCACGACTTCATGGCGCACATAGATCGGCGCACCGAAGAGTTCGAGCGCGCGCTCGACGATGTCGATTGCACGGTCGACGCCGGCGCAGAAACCGCGGGGATTGGCGAGCAGTACTTGCATGTCGGGGATTATAACGCCGGGAGATGGGTCGTCAGCGACAGAAACACAAAAATATCAATATAATCAAATACTTATGACTTAACCGCAGCAGCTTCGCCGCGCAAGCCGTCCCACACCAGCAACACCGCGCCGCAGGTGATCGCCGAATCCGCGGCGTTGAAGGCCGGCCAGTGCCAACCCCCGGCATGGAAGTCGAGGAAATCGACCACCGCGCCGATCATGATTCGGTCGATGACATTGCCCAGCGCGCCGCCGAGCACCAGCGCCAGCGCAAGGCAGAACAGCCGCTGCCGCGGATAACGGTACAGCAGCCAGATGATCCACACCGAAGCCGCCAGCGCGATCACCGTGAACAGTTCACGCTGCCAGCCGCCGGCCCCGGCGAGGAAACTGAAGGCCGCACCGCGGTTGTAGACCAGCACCAGGTTGAAAAACGACGTGACCTCGACCGGCGGCTGTCCCGCCAGCGCCGCCACCGCCGCGTGTTTGCTCGCCTGGTCGATCGCGATGACCACGCCCGCGAGCAGCAGCCAGCGCCACATCAGGCGTGACTCCGCGGCTCGCCGGCGCCGTACAGGTTGGACGTGCAGCGGCCGCAGAGTTCGGGATGCTGCGGATCGTGGCCGACGTCGGCGCGGTAATGCCAGCAGCGTTCGCATTTGGCATGAGTGCTGGCCTTAACCTCTGCATGCGGGCCGCCAGTACCTTCCCTCTCGTGAATCGAGGCACGCGATGTAATAAAGACAAACCTCAGATCGTCGCCCAACCGCTTCATCATTTCGTAAGGTGGGCCAAAAGCGTAGATATCAAGCTCCGCCTGCAAGGATGAGCCGATGACTCCCTGTGCACGCTGTTCTTCGATTCTCTTGTTGATGATTTCACGTGCATTGCGAATGTCCCACCAGCCCGCCACGAGATTCTGTTCCAGCCGCTTCTCCGGGAAAACATGCCACTCTTCCTCGAAAATGCTGCCTTCGGTTCCACCCTTGACGACCTGCCAGGCCTCTTCCGCGGTGAAACTCAGCACCGGCGACATCATTTTCAGCAGCGCATGGGTGATATGCCACAAGGCATTCTGGGCAGCCCTCCGCGGCCGTGAATCCGCGCCGGTGGTGTACAGCCGGTCCTTCAGGATATCGAGGTAAAACGCGCCGAGATCCTCCGAACAGAATCCGGTCAGCTCCTGGATCACCGTGTGGAACTGGTAACGGTCGTAACCCTCGCACACCTTCTGCTGGCGCGCCCGCGCCAGTTCCAGCGCATACCGGTCGATCTCCAGCCACTGCTCCACCGGCAGCGCGTGTTTTGCGGGATCGAAATCGGCGATGTTGGCCAGCAGGAAACGCAGCGTGTTGCGGATGCGGCGGTAGGACTCGACGACTCGCTTGAGGATTTCCTTCGAAATCGACAACTCGCCGGAGTAATCCGTGCTCGCCACCCACAGGCGCAGGATGTCGGCGCCAAGCTCGCCCATCACCTGCTGGGGCACGATCACGTTGCCCTTGGACTTGCTCATCTTCTTGCCTTCGCCGTCGACGACGAAGCCGTGGGTCAGCAGCGCCTCATAGGGCGCGCGGCCGTCGGTCATGCAGCCGGTCAGCAGCGACGAATGGAACCAGCCGCGGTGCTGGTCGGAACCTTCCAGATAAAGGTCCGCCGGGAACGCGCCTTCCGCCGCATGCGAACCGCGCAGCACCGTCAGGTGCGTGGTGCCCGAATCGAACCACACATCCAGCGTGTCCCGGATCTTTTCGTACTGCGCAGCATCGTTGCCGAGCAGTTCCGCCGCATCCAGCGCCTGCCAGGCCTCGATGCCTTCACGCTCGACGCGCTGCGCCACCTGCTCCAGCAGTTCGGGTGTGCGCGGATGCAGCGCGCCGGTTTCCTTGTGCACGAAGAAAGGCATCGGCACGCCCCACTGGCGCTGGCGCGACAGCGTCCAGTCCGGCCGGTTGGCGATCATTGCATGCAGCCGCGCCTTGCCCCATGACGGGAAGAATTGCGTCGCCTCGACTGCGCGCAGCGCGGTTTCACGCAGCGTCTCCTGCGGCTTCACGCCGTTGTAGCCGGGCACGGCCTCCATGCCGGCGAACCACTGCGTGGTCGCGCGCAGGATGATCGGCGTCTTGTGGCGCCAGCAGTGCATGTAACTGTGCGGCTCGACCTTGTGCGCGAACAGCACACCCCGCTCCTGCATGTGCGCGACGATCTGCGGATTGGCCTTCCAGATCATCTGCCCGCCGAACAGCGGCAGCGTCGACACGTACTTGCCGTCGCCCATCACCGGCGTCAGGATCTGGTCGTCCTTCAGGCCGTACCTGCGGCAAGACTGGAAGTCCTCGACGCCATAGGCGGGCGCGGCGTGAACCATGCCGGTGCCTGTATCCAGCGTGACGTACTCGCCGAGGTAGACCGGCGACAGCCGGTCGTAGAACGGATGCCTGAAGGCGATCCGCTCCAGGGCGGCGCCCTTGCACGAAGCCAGCGTTTTTCCGGTCAGGCCGTAACGTGCAAGACAGGCCTCCTGCAGGTCGGCGGCCAGGATCAGCAGGCCTTTCTCGGTGTCGACCAGGTGATAGGTGAACTCCGGATGTGCATTGAGCGCCTGGTTCGCCGGCAGCGTCCACGGCGTCGTGGTCCAGATCACCGCAAAACCCGGCTTGTCGGGCAAGGCAGGCAGGCCGAAGGCCTTTGCGATTTTCTCCGGCTCCGCAAACGGGAAACCGACATCGACCGCCGGGTCCTTGCGATCCTCGTATTCGACCTCCGCCTCGGCCAGCGCCGAACCGCAGTCGAAACACCAGTTCACCGGCTTCAGGCCGCGATAGACATAACCGCGCTCCAGCAATTTGCCCAATGCGCGGATCTCGTCGGCCTCGTTGCGGAAGGCCATCGTCAGGTACGGGTTGTCCCAGTCGCCGAGCACACCGAGGCGCTGGAAATCCTTTTTCTGGCGCTCGACCTGTTCCGCGGCATAGGCGCGGCACAGGCGCTGCGTTTCACCGGCAGGCAGGTTCTTGCCGTGCTGCTTCTCGATCTGCACCTCGATCGGCATGCCGTGGCAGTCCCAGCCCGGCACGTACGGCGCGTCAAATCCGTCCAGCGTCTTCGACTTGACGATGATGTCCTTCAGGATCTTGTTGACGGCATGGCCGATGTGAATGTCGCCGTTGGCGTACGGCGGGCCGTCATGCAGCACGAAGCGCTTTTTGCCTTTGCTCGCGGCGCGGATGCGCTGGTAAACATGGCGCTCCTGCCACTCCTGCAGCATTTTCGGTTCGCGTTTCGCCAGGTCGCCGCGCATCGGGAAGGGCGTGTCCGGCAGGTTCAGGGTGTTCTTGTAATCGGCCATGTCAGTTTTTCAGGGTAACCATCGATGCAGGTGCCGCGTTTTTACGCAGCACGCTTCGCAAAATAGGCGCGGGTGTCGGAGACGTCGCGCGCAATCTGCGCCTTCAGGGTGTCGAGGTCGACATACTTCGCCTCGTCGCGGAACTTGTGCAGGAAATCGACCCGCACCAGCTCGCCATAAATTTCTTCTTTAAAATCAAATATATATACTTCAAGCACCGGCGCAGAGCCCTGAGCCTTCACGGTCGGCCGCACACCGAGACTGGCCACGCCCTGCAGCGGCCGGCCGTCGGCGCGCACGAACTGCACCGCAAAAATCCCGGTCAGCGGCGGCCGGTTGTGGTTCATTTTCACGTTCGCCGTCGGAAAACCAAGCTGGCGGCCCAGGCGATCACCGCCGATCACCCGGCCGCTGATGCTGTACGGACGGCCAAGCAGGCGTCCCGCCTTCTCCACGTCGCCGGCCGCCAGCGCATCACGCACCGCCGTGCTCGATACCCGCGCGCCGTCGAGTTCCACGGTGGCCATGCTTTCAACCTCGTAACCCTGCTCTGCGGCCTGGGCGCGCAGCATCGCCAGGTCGCCGGCGCGACGCGCGCCGAAACGGAAATCGTCGCCCACCTGCAACCAGCGCACGCCGAGCCCGCGCACCAGGATGCGCCCGATGAAATCCGCCGCCGTCACCTGGGCCAGCGCAAAATTGAAACGCAGCACATGCGTGCGCTCCACACCGTGCTGCCGGAGCAGTTCGAGTTTCTCGCGCATCGAGGTCAGGCGCACCGGCGCCTGGTCCGGCGCAAAAAACTCGCGCGGATGCGGCTCGAAGGTCATCACGCAGGCCGGCAGCCCGCGTGCCGCCGCCGCCGCGCGCAGCTTCGCGAGCATTGCCTGGTGGCCGAGATGGACCCCGTCAAAATTGCCGATGGTCAGCGCGACGGGACTGGAGGCAGCGTCCGGAACGCTGCGCAGGATTTGCATGGAACCCGCCTGATCCTCTGGAAGAGCACGCTAAAAGGCTGAATTTTAGCGTGTTTCCGGTGGGGGCTCTAGGCGGCGCGGGTGCGTTCCGGCACTGCAGCAGCGGGCATGGCAGAAATCCGCGCATAGACCTCGCCGATCAGGATGATCGCAGGGCCGGTGATCCCGCCTGCGGCCACAAGGGGAAGGTCCGCAAGCCGCGCCGGCAGGCGACGTTCATCAGGCAGGCTCGCATTCTCGATGATCACCACCGGCAGGTCGGAACTGGCGCCGCGCGCAAGCAGTGTCGCCGCAATCGCCGCCGCCTGGCCAACCCCCATGTAAAGGGCGCAGGTATCCGCCGCCAGCACCGCCTGCGCCCAGTCGTGGTTTTGCTCACCGGCACCGGTGCGCGGTGTCACGAAAGCCACATTGCGCGACAGGCCGCGCCGGGTCATCGACCTGCCGACGGCCGCGCTCGCGGCCAGCGCCGCGGTGATGCCGGGCACGACCTCGAAACGGATTCCTGCCGCATCCAGTTCGTCGATCTCCTCCTGTGCACGCCCGAACAGCAGCGGGTCGCCTCCCTTCAGCCGCACCACCACCGCATGTTTCTGCGCGGCATCGACCAATCGTTTGTTGATGAAACGTTGCGCTGTGGAATGCCGGCCGCAGCGTTTGCCAACGGCGATCTTTTCGGCCTTCGCAGCGAGCGCCAGCGTGTCGGGATGCACCAGCGCGTCGTAAAACACGATGTCGGCACGCTCCAGCAGCCGGGCGGCGCGCAGTGTCAGCAGATCCGGCGCCCCGGGACCCGCGCCGACCAGGTAAACAGTGCCGTTCATGGTGTCAGGCAGTCTCCGCGGCACGGCGCCGGAACAGCGGCAACGGACGCTCGACGGAAGCCTGGTAGGCCTCGCTGAAATCCGCGAACGCCGACAGCGCGGACTGCAGGTCAATGCCGTCATTCAGTTCGAAGGCATCGAAGCCGACGCGCGACAGGTAGAACAACTGGTCGCGCTGTACATCGCCGATCGCGCGCAGCTCGCCCCTCCAGCCGTAACGTTCGCGCAGCAGGCGCGCGGTCGAATAGCCGCGGCCGTCGGTGAATTTGGGGAAAAACACGGCCACCAGCGCCAGCGCATCAAGGCTGTCGGCGATCAATGCCGGATCCTCGTCCGGCGCCAGCCAGACGCCGGTGCGCCCTGCGGGACGGCCGAGCAGCGCGCTGGCCGAAGACTGCCACTGCTGCAGCGATACCAGCAGGTCGCCCTGCGCCGGAATCGCCGGCGGGGCCCCGTCCGCCGCCGGCTCAAGCCGCTGCCAGCTGTCGTTCGCGAGCTTCGCGTTTCTGATGAGCGTTGCCATAGACTTGTTCCCTGAACGGTTCGATGCCGATGCGGCGCACCACGTCGATGAAGCGCTCCGCTTCGCTGTCGCGGCGCGCGAGATAGGTTTCAATCAGTTTTTCAATGACTTCCGGCACCTCGTCCTGCGCAAACGACGGGCCGATGACCCTGCCCAGCGACGCGTCGTTGCCCTGCGCGCCGCCGATCGACACCTGGTAGAACTCCGCGCCCTGCTTGTCGACGCCGAGGATGCCGATGTGGCCGACATGGTGGTGGCCGCAGGAATTCATGCAGCCGGAGATGTTGAGGTCGAGCTCGCCGATGTCGTGCTGGTAGTCGAGGTCGTCGAAGCGGCGCTGGATCGCCTCCGCCACCGGGATCGACTTGGCGTTCGCCAGCGAGCAGAAGTCGCCGCCGGGGCAACTGATGATGTTCGAGATCAGGCCGATGTTCGGTGTCGCCAGGCCGAGCGCCTTCGCCTCCTGCCACAGCGCGTGCAGCTCGGACTGCCGCACGTCGGACAGGATCAGGTTCTGCTCGTGCGACACGCGCAGTTCGCCGAAGCTGTAGCGGTCGGCGAGATTGGCCACCGCATCCATCTGCTCCGCGGTCGCATCGCCCGGCGGCACGTCGGTTTTTTTCAGCGACAGGGTCACCGCGGCGTAACCCGGCACCCGGTGCGCATGCACGTTGCGCCCGACCCAGCGCGCAAAGCCGGGCTCGCACGCCAGTGCCTGCGTGTACTGCAGCGGCAGGGGCTCGAGCTTCCGGTACTGCGGCAGCGTGAAGCGGCGCCCGATGCGCGCCACCTCGGCTTCGGTCAGCGTCGCCGCACCGTCCTTGAGGTGGGCCCACTCGGCATCGACCTGCGCGCGGAACACAACCGGCGTCAGTTCCTTCACCAGGATCTTGATGCGTGCCTTGTACTTGTTGTCGCGCCGGCCGTAACGGTTGTAGACACGCAGGATCGCGTCGAGATAATTCAGCAGCTGCGGCCAGGGCAGGAACTCGCGGATCACCGTGCCGATGATCGGAGTGCGGCCGAGGCCGCCGCCGACCAGCACGCGGAAGCCGACGGTGCCGTCTTCACCGCGCAACGCCTGCAGACCGATGTCGTGCACCCGTATCGCCGCGCGATCCTGCGCCGCGCCCGATACCGCGATCTTGAACTTGCGCGGCAGCCAGGCGAATTCCGGATGAAAGGTCGACCACTGGCGGATCAGTTCGCACCAGACCCGCGGATCGACGATCTCGTCCGGCGCGACACCGGCAAGGTGATCTGTGGTGGTGTTGCGGATGCAGTTGCCGCTGGTCTGGATCGCGTGCATCTGGACGGACGCGAGGTGGGCCAGGATATTCGGCACCTCCTCCAATTTCGGCCAGTTGAACTGGATGTTCTGGCGGGTGCTGAAATGGCCGTAACCGCGGTCCCAGCGGCGCGCGATGTAAGCAAGTGCTCGCAGCTGCCGCGAGGACAGCAAACCGTACGGGATTGCCACCCGGAGCATCGGTGCAAACCGTTGAATATAAAGACCATTCTGCAGGCGCAGCGGACGGAAATCGTCTTCCGACAACTGTCCGGCCAGATAACGCCGGGTCTGGTCGCGGAACTGCGCCACCCGCTCGTCCACCAGCCTCTGGTCGATCTCGTCGTATTGATACATGTCCGGCACCTCGATTCCTGAGGCTGCCGATGCTAGGTACCCCCTTATATATCGTCCAAGAATATGTTATTTATTATTAAGAGCTTTTTGTTATATCAAATCCGATTAATACATAAGCATTTGATTTTATTGTGAATTTACAACAACTCCGCTATTTGCGCGAAGTCGCCCGCAACGGCCTGAAGGTGTCGGAAGCCGCGGAAACCCTGTTCACCTCCCAGCCCGGCATCAGCAAACAGATCCGCCTGCTGGAGGAGGAACTGGGCGTCACCATCCTCGTGCGCCACGGCAAACGCATCACCGGCATCACCGAGCCGGGACGCATCGTGATCGACATCGCCGAACGCATGCTGCAGGACGCCGACAACCTGCGCGCGATCGGCCGCGAATTCAATTCCGGCGGCCGCGGCACGCTGGTCATCGCCACCACCCACACCCAGGCGCGCTACGCGCTGCCGCCCGTGGTCGCGCGTTTCACGCAGCGTTACCCGCAGGTGCGGCTGACGCTCCGTGAAGGCAGCCCCGAGCACATCGCCGAACTGCTGCGCGAAGGTGAGGCCGATGTCGGCATTGCCACCGAATCGGAGGAGGCCTTCGCCGACCTGGTCACGTTGCCCTGCGCGCAGTGGACACGCAGCGTGATCACGCCGCTGAAACACCCGCTGCTCGGCGCCGGGCCGCTGACGCTGGAAAAAATCGCGCAATATCCGCTGATCACCTATGACTTCGCGTTCACGCCGAATTCGCCGATCAAGCGCGCCTTCGACGCCGCCGGCATCAAGCCCAACATCGTGCTCACCGCGGTCGCCGCCGACGTCATCAAGGCCTATGTCGAGCAGGGCATGGGCATCGGCATCCTCGCCAAGATGGCTTTCGATCCCGCGCGCGACATCGGCATCCGCCTGATCAACGCCGACCACCTGTTCGACGCCAGCACCACGCGCATCGCGCTCCGGCGCAATGCCTGGCTGCGCGGCTACACCTACGACTTCATCGAACTGTTTTCCCCCCGGCTCGACCGCACATCCGTCGGCGCCGCGCTCGCGGCAGCGGTCTGAAACGTCCGGGACAGGCGCCACGGCGCCGGTTTTGCAATTGCGGCGACGCTGCGGTAGCGTGTCGCACGGTGGCCATGCCGCCGTCCTTTTTTTCCATCAACCCATGAAGGCAACTCCATGATCGATCTGAGCCCCTCCCGCACGCGCCGCGTCGTGGTCGGCTACTCGGCACAGCTCCACGCCAGCCAGGCCCTGACGTCCAACCCCCGCCACAACAGCACCCGCTGACCCAAAGGAAAAATCATGTCCTGCACTCTGTCGAAACGCCCGTTCCACGCCCTGTTCCGCAACATCCTCGCAGCCGCCGGCCTCGCCGCCCTCTTCGCGACACCCGCAGCGGCCCAGCAACAGGTTCTCAAGGTCACCACCATCCCCGAGGAAGCCGCCACCGAACAGATCCGCAAGTTCGGCCCGCTGACGCGTTATCTCGAGCGCACGGTCGGCATGAAGGTCGAGTTCACGCCGGTGAATGACTACCCGGCCGCGGTCGAAGCGCTGGTGAACAAGCAGGTCGACGTGGTCTGGTTCGGCGGTTTCACCCACGTGCAGGCGCAGCTGCGCTCCGGCGGCAAGATCGTGCCGATCGCGCAGCGCGAGGAGGACACCCAGTTCCGCTCGGTGTTCATCACCCAGAGGGACTCCGGCATCAAGTCGCTGGCGGACCTCAAGGGCAAGCAGGTCAGCTTCGGCTCGCAGTCGAGCACTTCGGGACACCTGATGCCGCGCAGCTTCCTGCTGCAGGCGGGGCTCAATCCGGAAAAGGATTTCAAGCGCGTGGCCTACTCCGGCGCGCATGACGCCACGATCGCATCGGTGGTCGGCGGCCGCGTCGATGCCGCGGCACTCGACATCACCGTCTGGCGCAAGTTCGTCGACGAGAAGAAGGTCGACACCTCGAAGGTGGACGTGTTCTTCACGACACCGCCGTACTTCAACTACAACTGGTCGGTGCATGCCGACATGCCGGCCGCACTGCGCGACCGCATCACCAAGGCGCTGCTCGCGCTGTCGATGGACAACCCGGAAGGCAAGGAAATCCTGACACTGAACCGGGCGACCAGATACATCGCGACAAAACCGGAAAACTACAAAAGCCTCGAAACCGCCGGGCGCAGTGCGGGCCTGATCAAGTAACGGCCGCCACATGCGCATCGCCCTCTCCGCGCTGGCGGCCCGCCATCCGGCGGCCGCCGGCGCGGCTGCGCCGGCACTCAAGCCGGTCACGCTGGCCATCTCCCCCGGCGAACAGGTCGCCGTGATCGGCCCTTCGGGCGCCGGCAAGACCACGCTGCTGCATGCCCTGGCCTGCGCGCTGAAACCGGCCGCGGGCCGCATTGAACTCGACGGCACCGATCCCTGGAGCCTGCCGGTGGCGCAGCTGCAGAAGCTGCGCGGCCGGCTGTTCCTCGCGCCGCAGACGCCACCGCTGCCACCACGGCAGCGGGTGATCACGGCAGTGCTGGCGGCACGGCTGCCGCAGCAATCGCTGCTGGCGAGCCTGCGCTCGCTGTTCTACCCGACACACATCGCCGAGGCCGAGGCCGCGCTGGCGCGCTTCGACCTTGCCGGCAAGCTTTGGCAACGCGTGGACCGGTTGTCCGGCGGCGAACGCCAGCGCGTCGGGCTGGCGCGTGCGCTGCTGTCCTCGGCCTCGCTGTGGCTGGTCGACGAACCGCTGTCCTCGCTGGATCCCTCGCGGGCCACGCAGGCGATCGAGACGCTGACCCGCTGCGCGCAGGAATGCGGCGCAACTCTGGTCACCACGCTGCACCAGGTCGATGTCGCCACGCGTTTTCCGCGCGTGATCGGCCTGCGCGACGGCGAACTGCAATTCGACCTGCCGTCGCGGGAAGTCACCCGCGGGCGCCTCGCGGCGCTCTACGCCCAGCACGAGGAGGAACTGCTGGGCGCGGCACCGCAGCCCCCCGATGCAGCCCCGGAAGGCGCGCAAGCGCCGCTGTACTGCCGCTAGACGCGTCGCGTGGACAACTCCGCCTCCGTGCTGCCGCAACACCGCGACCCCGCCTGGCTGCCGCGGCTGTTCTGGTTCTGCGCCGCGCTGGTGCTGCTGGCGCCGGCGCTGGTGGTCACCGAATTCAGGCCCTGGACCCTGTTCGAACCTGAAACACTGAAGTCGACACGGCGCTTTCTCGCCGATTTCTTTCCGCCGAAAATCGACGGCGAATTCCTGTGGATGGTCGCGCGCGAAGCCTGGCGCACCGTGGCCATCGCAACCGCCGGCATGGCGCTGGCGCTGCTGGTCGCGATTCCGCTGACACTGCTGTCCACCAGCGCGCTGTCGATCTCGGCGCTGACCGGGCGCATGCATGCACTGCCCTTCGTGCTGCGCCAGGCCGTGCGCTGGCTGCTGATCATCCTGCGCAGCATCCCGGAACTGGTGTGGGCGCTGGTGTTCGTGCGCGTGGTCGGCCTCGGCCCGACGGCCGGTGTGCTCGCCATCGCGCTGACCTACGGCGGCATGCTCGGCAAGGTCTACGGCGAAATCCTTGAAAGCGACGAAACCCACGCCACACGCACGCTGCTGCGCAACGGCGGCAGCCGCCTGCAGGCCTTTTTCTACGGCCTGCTGCCGCAGAGCGCGCCGGAACTAACCAGCTACACGGTCTACCGCTGGGAATGCGCGATCCGCTCCTCGGCGGTGCTCGGTTTCGTCGGCGCCGGCGGCCTCGGCCAGCAGATGGACAACTCGATGAAAATGTTCCAGGGCTCGGAAGTCGCGACGATGCTGATCGTGTTCATGCTGCTGGTCGCGCTCGCCGACTATGCCAGCGGCTGGCTGCGGAAAAGGATGGCATGAGCTACCTGGCGAGAGGATCGGCGGAACGCGGAGCAGGGGCCCCGCTTGCGGGGATGCGACCGTGTAGCCGATCAAGGGCGCGGGCTCACGATCCCTTGCGCATCTCCGGGGTCAGATCCCCTGAGGGGCCCCTCTTCCGCCCTTCGACGCGCCCCGCGCCAACGGGGATCGACAGCAAAGCGATTGCCGGCAGCGGCCGACAGTGCGGCACGCTCCATGCCGTCGAAGTATCGAAGGCCGTCGCATGAAAGAATCCACCGGAAAAACCGCCGCCGGCGCGGCCAACGAAACCTACCGCCTGCCGCCGCAGCTCTTCGATGCGCGCTGCGCGATCTGCTGGTTCGTGCTCGGCCTCGCCGTGCTGACCGCCGCCAGTTTCTGGACTTTGGACCTGCAGTGGGCGAAATTCCTGTCGCTGGATGCGCTGCGCAAGATGGGCCGCTTCCTCGGCGAACTGACAACTCCGGCAACCAACGCGGAGTTCCTCGGCCGGCTCGCGATCGCCAGCCTCGAAACGCTGGCGATGTCGGCGCTGGGCACGCTGATCGCCGCGGCAGCCGGACTCGCGCTGGCACTGCCGGCCAGCCGCAGTCACCCCGGCGATCCCGCGTACTGGCGCGCGCCGACCCGGCTGGTGCTGAACGGACTGCGCTCGATCCCGGAGCTGGTATGGGCCGCTCTGCTGATCATCTCCGCGGGGCTGGGCCCCTTCGCCGGCACGCTGGCGCTCGCGCTGCACACCACCGGCGTGCTCGGCCGGCTGTTCGCCGAGGCCGTCGAGAATGCGCCGGCGGGACCGGCCTTCGCGCTGCGCGCGCGCGGCGTGCCCGCGGGCCGCATCTTCCTTTACGCGACCTTCCCGCAGATCCTGCCGCAGCTGCTGTCGTACACGCTGTACCGCTGGGAGAACAACATCCGCGCGGCTGCGGTGCTCGGCGTGGTCGGCGGCGGCGGGCTGGGCCAGATGCTGGCCTTCCACATGGGCCTGTTCCACATGAACGAAACCAGCTCGATCCTGGTCGCGATGATCCTGCTGGTGGCGCTGGTGGACTTCGCGTCCTACCTGTCGCGGCGCCTGCTGCAGCGCTGAACGCCGGTCAGCGCCTCAGCCGCGCGTCCGGCGCGCGAAATCGCGGATGCGGAAACCGAGCAGCCACAGCGTCGCGAAATAGACGCCGGCACCGCTGATCACCAGCAGCGCCAGGCGCCCCACGCGCTCTACAGCAGGGGCGGCCAGCCATGACGTCGCATTGCCGCCCGCCAGCCACAACACCGCGCCCATCAGGTACACCGCCAGCGCCAGCTTGCAGGCAAAAATGCCCCAGCCCGGCTGCGGCTGGTAGATCGCGCGGCGGCGCAGGCCGCGCAGCAGCAGCGCCGCATTCAGGCAGGCGCCGAGGCTGATCGCCAGCGCAAGGCCGGCATGGCGCAGTTCCCAGATGAACAGGAGGTTCATCAGCTGCGTGGCAACCAGCGTCACCACCGCGAATTTGACCGGCGTGCGGATGTCCTGCTTCGCATAAAAACCCGGCGCCAGCACCTTCACCGCGATGAGGCCGACGAGGCCGACCGAATAGGCGATCACGGCATCCCGCGTGTTGATCACGTCGGTCGCGGTAAAGGCGCCGTAATGGAACAGCGTCGTGATCAGCGGCACCGCCAGCAGCGCCAGCGCGACCGCGGCCGGCACCGCCAGCAGCAGCGTCAGGCGCAAGCCCCAGTCGAGCAGTTCCGAGTAGGCCTGCCCCGATTCCTCGGCATGGCATTTCGAGAGGCTGGGCAGCAGGATCGTGCCCAAGGCCACACCGAGCATGCCCGCCGGAAACTCCATCAGGCGGTCGGCAAAGTAGAGCCAGGTCACGCTGCCGGTGACGAGGAAGGACGCGAAGATGGTGTTGATCAGCAGGCTGACCTGCCCCACCGACACGCCGAACACCGCGGGCGCCATCTGCCGCAGCACGCGGCGCACGCCCTCGTCGCGCAGGCTCGGGCGCAGGCGCGGCAGCATGCCGATGCGCGCGAGGAAGGGCAGCTGGAACGCGAGCTGCAGCAGGCCGCCGCAGAACACCGCCCAGGCCAGCGCCTTCACCGGCGGATCGAAATACGGCGCGGCAAACAACGCGAAGCCGATGAAGGAGAGATTGAGCAGCACCGGCGTGAATGCCGGAATCGCGAAACGGCTCCAGGTGTTGAGAATGCCGCCCGCCAGCGCTGTCAGTGCGATGAACAGGATGTACGGAAAAACGATGCGCAGCAGGTCAACCGTCAGCGCGAACTTCTCCGGCGTCGTCGTGAATCCGGGCGCACTGATCGCGACGATCCAGGATGCCGCCAGCACGCCCAGGAGGGTCACCACCACCAGTGCCAGCGCGAGCACGCCCGCGACATGGTCGACCAGCGCCCGGGTCTCCGTCTCGCCGCGGCGGTTCTTGTACTCGGCGAGTATCGGCACGAAGGCCTGGGAGAACGCACCTTCCGCGAACAGCCGGCGCAGCAGGTTGGGAATCTTGAAGGCGACGAAGAAGGCGTCGGTCATCAGGCCGGCACCGAACACCCGGGCAATCACCGCATCGCGCACGAAACCCAGTACGCGGGACAGCAGGGTCATGCTGCTGACCGTGGCTAAGGCCTTGAGTAGATTCATTTTTCCGGAAAACGGGCGCCCTTGGCGCCATCACCGTGTACCTTGCGGAAAAGGCCGGCATTCTTTATCATTACGCCCTTTTTCCGAACGAAATCCGGAGTTTACATGGCCAATACTGCTTCAGCCAAAAAAGCCGCCCGCCAGGCCGTCAAACGCCGCGCGCGCAACATGGCACAGCGTTCCGCGCTGCGCACCGCGATCAAGGATGTGCGCAAGGCCATCGCCGCCGGCGACAAGGCTGCCGCCAAGGCCGCGTTCCAGCAGTCGGTGAGCAAGATCGATTCGATCGCCGACAAGGACATCATGCACAAGAACACCGCCGCCCGTCACAAGAGCCGCCTGTCCGCAGCCCTCAAGGCGATGGCGTAAGCACCACGGCTGCCGCAGTTGCGCGGCAGCAGCAGCACAGCAGGCAGTTTTCAGGCGCCGGCGGCCGGCAGATCCTCGGGACGCCGGGCCTTGCGCCCCGGCCGCATCATCAGGCGGTTGTCGCGGGCGAATTGCAGCAGGAATTCGAAGGCCGCAGGATTGCGGTTCTCCAGCACCCGGTCCACCGCCACGCAGTGGATGCCCCCCGCGAAGATCGGCTTCAGGAAGGGCGAATAGGCGAGATGCCCGTCCTCGCCGAACACGGAGAGCATACCGCTCAGGCGCTCCGCCCAGTCGCTGGGACGGAAGGGTTCGCCGGAGTCGGTGATGCCCTGGATGACGATTTCGGGTGCGCCGTCGAACATGGGTCGGTGCCTTCTGCAGGGCTGTCGGAATTGCGGAAAAGTCTAGCAGAACACCCCCCGTTTCCGCTCCGGGAATCCGGGGAAATATCGCTTGCCAAGCAAGACGGGGTGGATAGAATAGTCTCATCGGCGGCGTGAGGCCGCCGTCTGTTTTTGTGGAGATCGATGCACCATGTCTCACGTGATGAACACCTACGGCCGGCTGCCGGTCGCCTTCGAACGCGGGGAAGGTGTCTGGCTGTGGGACGCGCAGGGCAAGCGTTACCTTGATGCGCTGGCGGGCGTGGCCGTGAACGCGGTCGGCCACAGCCACCCGAAGCTGGTGGCGGCGCTGCGCGACCAGGTCGGCAAGCTGATCCACACCTCCAACATCTACCAGATCACCGCCCAGGAAAAACTCGCCGACCGCATTGCCGCGGCCTCCGGCATGGACAAGGTGTTCTTCTGCAATTCCGGCGCCGAGGCCAACGAGGCCGCGATCAAGCTCGCGCGCTACTACGGCCACAAGAAGGGCGTCGAGATCCCCGCGGTGGTCGTGCTCGAGAAATCCTTCCACGGCCGCACGATGGCGACGCTGTCGGCCACCGGCAGCCGCAAGGTGCAGGCCGGATTCGAGCCGCTGGTGACCGGTTTCGTGCGCGTGCCCTTCAACGATCTTGAAGCCGTGCGGCGCGTTGCCGCCTCCAACCGCAGCGTCGTCGCCGTGCTGGCCGAACTGGTCCAGGGCGAAGGCGGCGTCAGTGTCTGCGGCGACGACTACCTGAAGGGCCTGCGCGAAATCTGCGACGCCAACGGCTGGCTGCTGATGCTCGACGAAGTGCAGACCGGCATGGGCCGCACCGGCAAAATGTTCGCCTTCCAGCATTACGGCGTGATGCCCGACGTGATCACCCTCGCCAAGGGACTCGGCGGCGGCGTGCCGGTCGGCGCCTGCGTCGCCCGCGGCGAGGCCGCCACGCTGTTCCAGCCGGGCAGCCACGGCTCGACTTTCGGCGGCAACCTGCTCGCCTGCACCGCGGCGCTCGCCACCATCGACATCATCGAGTCCGAGGACCTGTGCCGGAATGCCGCCGAGGTGGGCGCGCACATCCAGGCCGGCCTCAAGCGCGCACTGGCCGAGACGCCGGGCGTCCGTGACATCCGCGGCAAGGGCATGATGATCGGCGTTGAACTCGACCGGCCCTGCGGCGACCTCGTGAAAACCGCGCTGGAAGCCGGCCTGCTGATCAACGTCACCGCAGACAACGTCGTGCGGCTGGTGCCGCCGCTGGTGATGTCGCGCGACGAAGCCGACCAGCTGGTCGGCCAGCTCGCGCCGATGATCCGCTCATTCCTGATGAAGGCCGCCCCGGCGGCGGCCTGAACGCGCCGCGCGCCCGCCGCGCCGGGACACACATGCAACTCCGCCACTACCTCCAGTTCCGGGATTTCAGCGCCGCCGAATATGCGCATGTCTTCGCGCGCGCGGCCTGGATCAAGGCCAAGTTCAAGCGCTACGAACCGTACCTGCCGCTGCACGACCGCACGCTGGCGATGATCTTCGAGAAAAACTCGACCCGCACCCGCGTCTCCTTCGAGGCCGGCATGCTGCAGATGGGCGGCTCGGTGATCAACCTGACCTCGACCGACACCCAGATCAGCCGCGGCGAGCCGGTCGAGGACATGGCGCGCGTGATCACGCGCATGGTCGACATTGTGATGATCCGCACCTTCGAGCAGGAAATCATCGACCGCTTTGCCTCGCACTCGCGGGTGCCGGTGATCAACGGCCTGACCAACGAATACCACCCCTGCCAGATCCTCGCCGACATCTTCACGCTCATCGAGCACCGCGGCCCGATCCGCGGCAAGACCGTGGCCTGGATCGGCGACTCCAACAACGTCTGCAACACCTGGCTGCAGGCGGCCGAGGTGCTCGACTTCAACGTGCATGTGTCGACCCCGCCCGGCTACGAAGTCGAACCCGAACGCGCCGGCCTCTACGGCACCGACCATTACGAGGAATTCAGGGACCCGATGGACGCGGTGCGCGACGCCGACCTCGTCACCACCGACGTCTGGACCAGCATGGGCTTCGAAGCCGAGAACGAAGAGCGCAAACGCGCCTTCGAGGACTGGTGCGTTGATGCCGAGATGATGCGCGTCGCGAAAAAGGACGCGCTGTTCATGCACTGCCTGCCCGCCCACCGCGGCGAGGAAGTCACCGCCGACGTCATCGACGGCCCGCAAAGCGTGGTCTGGGATGAAGCCGAGAATCGCCTGCACGCGCAGAAGGCGCTGATGGAGTTCCTGCTGCTCGGACAGGTGCAGCCCTGATCTTCGGCGGCGCCGGCAGGCGCTGCCCGCCCCCTCTTGAACCACACGGATATGGATATGAAAAAAATCAATAAAATCAACAAGGTAGTGCTTGCCTACTCGGGCGGCCTCGACACCTCGGTGATCCTCAAATGGCTGCAGGAAGTCTACGGCTGCGAGGTCATCACCTTCACCGCCGACATCGGCCAGGGCGAGGAAGTCTCGCCGGCACGCAAAAAGGCGAAGCTGATGGGCGTGAAGCAGATCTTCATCGAGGACCTGCGCGAGGAATTCGTGCGCGATTTCGTGTTCCCGATGTTCCGCGCCAACGCAGTCTACGAGGGCGAATACCTGCTCGGCACCTCCATCGCGCGGCCGCTGATCGCCAAACGCATGATCGAGATCGCGAAAAAAACCGGCGCTGACGCGGTGTCGCATGGCGCCACCGGCAAAGGCAACGACCAAGTGCGTTTCGAACTCGGCGCCTACGCGCTGATGCCCAACGTCAAAATCATCGCCCCCTGGCGCGAATGGGACCTGCTGTCGCGCGAAAAACTGCTGGCCTACGCGGACAAACACGGCATCCCCGTCGACTACAAGAAACGCAAGGGCGGCGCGCCGTACTCGATGGACGCCAACCTGCTGCACATTTCCTACGAGGGCGGCATCCTCGAGGACCCGTCCTTCGAGCCCGAAGACTCGATGTGGCGCATCACGGTGTCGCCGGAAAAGGCGCCGAACAAACCCGAATACGTGGAACTGACCTATGCCCGCGGCGACATCGTCGCCATCAACGGCAAAAAAATGTCGGCGGCACAGGTGCTTACCAGGCTGAATCAGCTCGGCGGCAAACACGGCATCGGCCGGCTGGACCTGGTCGAGAACCGCTATGTCGGCATGAAGTCGCGCGGCTGCTACGAAACCCCGGGCGGCACCATCATGCTGCGCGCCCACCGCGCGATGGAATCGATCACGCTGGACCGCGAAGTGCTGGCGCTGAAGGATGACCTGATGCCGCGTTACGCGCGGCTGATCTACAACGGCTACTGGTTCAGCCCCGAGCGTCTGCTGATCCAGCAGCTGGTCGACGAATCGCAGAAACCGGTCAACGGCACGGTCAAGGTCAAGCTCTACAAGGGCACCGTCACCACGGTCGGCCGCGCCTCGAAAACCGACTCGCTGTTCGATCCCGCAATCTCGACCTTCGAGGACGACAAGGGCGCCTACGACCAGGCCGATGCCGCCGGCTTCATCAAGCTGAACGCGCTCAGACTGCGTATTGCCGCCAAGCTGCACAAAAACCGAAAATAAGCCTCGGGAACCCGCCATGTCACAGTTCGACAACGTCTCCGTCAGCAAAAAAGCCAACGTCTACTTCGACGGCAAATGCGTCAGCCACTCCATCCAGTTGGCCGACGGCAGCCGCAAGTCGGTGGGCGTGATCCTGCCGTCAACGCTGACCTTCAACACCGACGCGCCGGAGCGCATGGAAATCATCGCCGGCAGGGGCCGCTACAAACTCGCCGGCGGCGACTGGAAAACCGTCGGCGCCGGCGACAGCTTCGACGTGCCCGGCAAGTCGAGCTTCGACATCGAGCCCGCCGAACCGCTGCACTACGTCTGCCACTTCGGCTGACGGGCGCCCGGACCATGACCACCATCGTCGTGGTGCGCAAGGGCGACGAGGTCGCGATCGCCGCCGACACCATGACCAAATGGGGTCCGGCCAAGGAAACCGCGGCCTATGTCGCCAACCACGGCAAGCTGCTGCAGGTCGGTGACAGCTGGCTGGGGCTCACCGGCAACGCCACCTTCAAGACCATACTCGCCGATTATTTCGCGCGGCCGAGGGTGAAACCGCGTTTCGACTCACCGCTGGCGATCTTCCGCACCTGGCAGGCGCTGCACGTCGCGCTGAAGAACGATTACCAGCTGCTGCCCGGCAGCCATGACGACGAGCCGCTGGAATCGACGCGTTTCGACACGCTGATCGCCAACCGCCACGGCATCTTCGGCGTGGTCGCGCACCGCACGGTGCAGGAATTCTCGCGCTACTACGCCTTCGGCAGCGGCAGTCCCTATGCGATGGGGGCACTGCACGCGCTGTACGGCGGACGCCTTGATGCCGCGACGCTGGCGCGCCGCGCGGTGGAAACCGCCGCCGAGTTCGATGACGCCACCGGACTGCCGCTGGAAGTGCAGTCGCTCAGGCTGCGCGCCGGCCGCGGCCGCTGACCCCCGGTCGCTCGCGGCACGGGGCGTATAATCCGGGCCTGACCCACAAGACAAGAGAGAAAGGGAGCAATCCATGCCCTCATTCGACATCGTTTCCGAGGTCAACCAGGTCGAAGTGCGCAACGCCGTCGACCAGACCAACAAGGAAGTCTCCACCCGCTTCGATTTCAAGGGCTCCGACGCGCGCGTCGAACTCAACGACAAGGAAAAAACCCTCACCGTCTTCGCCGACGACGATTTCAAGCTGGGCCAGGTCCGCGACGTGCTGACCGCCAAGCTCGCCAAACGCGGCGTCGACACCCGCTGCCTGAAGCTCGAGGACGGCGAAACCATCAGCGGCAACAAGATGAAGCAGCCGGTGAAGGTGCGCGAGGGCATCGAGCAGGACCTCGCGAAAAAAATCGTCAAGCTGCTGAAGGACAGCAAGATGAAGGTGCAGGGCAGCATCCAGGGCGATGTCGTGCGCGTCTCCGGCGCCAAGAAGGACCTGCTGCAGGACGCCATCGCGCTGATCCGCAAGTCGGTCACCGAGTTTCCGCTGCAGTTCAAGAATTTCCGCGATTAGCCCCCTGCGGCACGTTGACAGCGCGCCGCAGGTCTCGCAGAATTTCAGCGCAACACCCCGGGGGCGTTGGCAGACTCCCCGGCTCCAGACGCCCCGCGTCCAAGCGCTGCCTTCGTGCGTTGTCGGCCCTGACCGGCCTACGCGAAGGAGACATCATGGATGCAGGCATCACACCGCAACAGCTGATGACATTGCTCGCACAGGCGCCGGCGCCGCTGGTCGTTGATGTGCGCCGCGAAGCCGTGTTCCGTTCGGCCCCGGACCGCATTGCCGGCGCACAGCGCCGCGATCCCGCCACAGTCGCCGACTGGTCCGCCACGCTTCCGGCCGCAAAACAGATCGTGGTCTACTGCGTGCATGGCCACGAAGTGAGCCAGAATGCAGCCCGTGCCCTGCGCGAACAGGGACTTTCCGCGCAGTTCCTCGAGGGCGGCATCGAAGCCTGGCGCGCCGCCGGCGGCCAGCTGGCACCCAATTCCTGACAACAACAACACCATGACCACTGACCCGAAGAACACGCCCTCCGCCGACATTCCCTTCTGGGATGCCTTCCGTTTCTGGCTCAAGCTCGGCTTCATCAGCTTCGGCGGCCCCGCCGGGCAGATCGCGATCATGCACCAGGAGCTGGTCGAGAAACGGCGCTGGATTTCGGAACGCCGCTTCCTGCACGCGCTGAACTACTGCATGGTGCTGCCCGGCCCCGAGGCCCAGCAGCTCGCGACCTACATCGGCTGGCTGATGCACCGCACCTGGGGCGGCATCGTCGCCGGCGGGCTGTTCGTGCTGCCCTCGCTGTTCATCCTGATCGCGCTGTCCTGGATCTACATGGCCTGGGGCGATGTGCCGGCCATCGCCGGCATCCTCTACGGCATCAAGCCCGCGGTGACCGCGATCGTCGTTGTTGCCGCGATCCGCATCGGCGCGCGCGCGCTGAAGAACGGCGTGCTGTGGGCTTTCGCCGCCGCGGCCTTCCTCGGCCTGTTCGCGCTGGGCCTGCCCTTTCCGCTGATCGTCATCGGCGCGGGGATAGCCGGCTGGATCGGCGGCCGCCTGCGGCCGCAGCTCTTTGCGATGGGCGGCGGCCACGGTGCCGCCAACAAGGATTACGGCCCCGCCGTCATCGATGACGACACGCCGACCCCGGTGCATGCGCGCCACAGCTGGCCGCATTTCATGAAAGTGCTGGCCGCCGGCCTCGCCTTGTGGGTGGCGGGCATCGCGCTGATCGCCGCCGTCTTCGGCTGGCAGAGCACGCTCGCACAAATGGGCTGGTTCTTCACCAAGGCCGCGCTGCTGACCTTCGGCGGCGCCTATGCCGTGCTGCCCTACGTCTACCAGGCCGCGGTCGAGCATTACCAGTGGCTGACGCCGCTGCAGATGATCGACGGCCTCGCGCTCGGCGAAACCACGCCCGGCCCGCTGATCATGGTGGTGGCCTTCGTCGGCTTCGTCGGCGGCTGGACCACGCAGTTCCTCGGCAGCGACAGCCTGCTGCTCGCCGGTGCGCTGGCGGCGACGGTGGTCACCTTCTTCACCTTCCTGCCGAGCTTCATTTTCATCCTGCTCGGCGGACCGCTGGTCGAGACCACCCACGGCGACCTCAAGTTCACCGCACCGCTGACCGGCATCACCGCCGCCGTGGTCGGCGTGATCCTCAACCTCGCGGTCTTTTTCGCCTACCACGTGCTGTGGCCGGAAGGACTGCAGGGCCGTTTTGACTGGCCCTCGGCGGTGATCGGCCTCGCGGCCTTCATCGCGCTGTGGCGTTACAAGGCGGGCATCATGCCGGTGATCGGGGTTTGTGCCCTTGCGGGTGCGGCCTGGACCCTGCTGGCCTGAATCTCATCCGCTACATTCAGGTCGCGAGGTTCTCCAGCCAGCGGTCATAGATGCGGTCAGCCACCGCGTTCAGCGCCCGCACCTTCTCTTCAATCCCCTCTTCCATCTGCTGCGGCGTCTGCACCGAGGCCACGCGCCCCGCCAGCGCAGTGATCTCGTCCGCCCACTGGCCGTACCAGGTTCGGATCAGTTCCGGCGTCATCTCGACATGGCACTGCATGCCGAAGTGCCGCCCGTCCAGCACATAGGCCTGGTTGGCGCACCACGCGCTTTCCATCAGCCGCGTCGCGCCCTCCGGAATGGCGAAGGTTTCGCCGTGCCAATGGTAGGACAGGAAGGATTTCAGGTCCCCGCCCAGCCACTGCTTCGCCTCCGGATGGTCGAGCACGCGGATCTCGCCCCAGCCGATTTCCTTGACCGGGTTGCGCGTCACCGGCGCACCCAGCGCCTTCGCCATCAGCTGCCCGCCGAGGCAGTGGCCCAGCACCGGAACCTTGCGCGCCACCGCATCGCGGATCAGCGCGCAGGCCTGCGCAATCCACGGCAGGTCGTCGTTGACACTCATCGGCCCCCCCATGAAACAGAGCCCGGCATAGGCTGCCGAATCGGCCGGCACCGGCTCGCCGGCGTCGATTTTGACCAGCACCCAGGGAATCTTCCTGCGCTCGAGGACCGTGGCAAAATAGGCCGGACCTTCGGTCGGGTTATGGCGGAATATGGCGATCGGTTTCATGCGGAGGCAGTCGATGCGGTTACCGGATGTTAAGGCCTGGATGGCGCTTGTGCTGCTGCTTTCGGCAAGCATGGCCCATGCCAACGACATCAGTGCTGCGGCGCTGTTCCCCGGCAAGGCCGTGCTGGTGATCAACGGCGGTGCGCCGCGCACCATTTCGGTGGGCCAGAGCACGCCGGAAGGCATCCGCCTGATCAGCGCCGACAGCAGCAGCGCAGTCATCGAATTCCAGGGCAAACGCCAGACGCTGGTGCCCGGCGGCAGCGGCCGCTTCGGCGGCGGCGCAGCAGGCGGCAGCGCCGCCGGCTCGGTCACCCTGAGCCCCGACGCGCGCGGCCACTACATGACGCTGGGCCAGGTCAACGGCGGCACGGTGCAGTTCCTCGTCGACACCGGCGCCACGCTGATCGCCCTGCCCAGCACCGAAGCGCGCCGCCTCGGCATCAACTACCTCGGCGGCCAGCGCGGCTACACCGAAACCGCCAACGGCAAGGCTGCCGCCTACCGGATCAGGCTCGACACGGTGAAGGTCGGCGACATCACGCTCTACGGCGTCGACGCGGTGGTCATGGAAGGCGACGGACTGAAGGTCGCGCTGCTGGGGATGAGTTTCCTGAACCGCACGGAGATGAAGCGGGACGGGCAGACGCTGACGCTGGTGAAACGGTTTTAGCTGGAGCACGCCAAAGAAAAAATACGGCCGGATACCGTCACCACAGCATCCTTTTGCAAGCCGCAGACCAGACCCGCGATGCCGCCGGAGAGCACCGCAACCTGTGCGTCTACTTCTTCTCCGGCGCCCCGCCCACCATCGCCAGCAAATGCCCGAACTTGCTGCGTTTGGTATCGAGATAGCGGCGGTTGGCTTCCCGCGGCGGCACTTCCACCGCGACGCGCTCCACCACCTCCAGGCCGTAGTCGGCGAGCGCCGCGACCTTGTCGGGGTTGTTGGTCATCAGGCGCACGCGGCGTGCGCCGAGGTCTGACAGGATGTGCGCGCCGGCGCTGTAGTCGCGCATGTCGGCGGCAAAGCCCAGCGCGTGGTTGGCCTCGACGGTGTCGTGGCCCTGGTCCTGCAGCGCGTAGGCGCGGATCTTGTTGAGGAGCCCGATGCCGCGGCCTTCGTCGAACATGTAGACCAGCACGCCGCGGCCGGCTTCCTCAATCTTGGCGAGCGCCGCATCCAGCTGCTCGCCGCAGTCGCAGCGCTCGGAGCCGAAGACGTCGCCGGTCAGGCACTGCGAGTGCAGGCGCACCAGCACCGGTTCACCCGTGCCCACGTCCCCCTTCACCAGCGCGACGAACAACTGGGTTTCGAGGTTGTCGGCGTAGACGATCATTCTGAACTCGCCGGCCTTGCTGGTCGGCAGCACGGTCTCGGCCTTGCGCCGGATGTCGCGCTCGTTTTCGCGGAAGGCGACGAGGTCGCTGATCTTGAGAATCAGGATGTTGTGTTTTTTGGCGAAGGCTTCGAGGTCGGCCATGCGCGCCATCGTGCCGTCGGGGTTCATGATCTCGCAGATGACGCCGGCGGGCTTCAGTCCCGCCAGCCGCGCGAGGTCGACCGCGGCCTCGGTGTGGCCGCGGCGCGACAACACGCCGCCGTCCACCGCGCGCAGCGTCTGCAGGCGGCCGGGGCGGATCAGGTCGGCGGGTTTGGCATTGTCGGCAATCGCGGTGGCGATGGTGCGTGCGCGGTCCTGCGCGGACATGCCCGAGCCCACGCCCTCGCGCGCGTCGATCGGCGTGGCGAAGGCGGTGCCGAACTTAGTCTGGTTGCCGGAATCGTCGGTGATCAGCGAGAGGCCCAGCGTGCGCAGCCGGTCTTCGGTCAAAGCCAGCGACACCAGGCCGCGGGCCTCGCTCGCCATGAAGTTGATCGCCTCGGGTGTCGCGCGCTCGGCGGCAACATAAAGATCGCCCTCGTTCTCGCGGTCCTCGCTGTCGACGAGGATCACCATGTCGCCGCGACGCACCGCCGGCAGGATCCGCCCGGTGAGGTATTCGCTGCTTCGTGTGTCGGCGCTCATGCCGGGAAGGTGTTTACGTAAGTATTTGATTTTATTGATATTTTTATGATCTGCTGGCAATCAGCCGGAGGAACTCGGAACGCGTCACGTCCTTGTTGAATTCGCCGGTGAATGCCGAGGTCGAGGCAATCGAATGCTGCTTCTGGATGCCGCGCATGATCATGCACATGTGCTGCGCCTCGATCACCACCGCGACACCCGCGGGCTGCAGCGTGTCCTGGATGCAGTCACGGATCTGCACGGTCAGGCGTTCCTGCACCTGCAGCCGGCGGGCAAAAGCGTCGACCACGCGCGGCACTTTCGACAGACCGACGATGCGGCCCTTCGGAATGTAGGCGACATGTGCCTTGCCGAAGAAAGGCAGCATGTGGTGCTCGCACAGCGAATAGACCTCGATGTCGCGCACGATCACCATCTGCTGGTATTCCTCGGTGAACATCGCCGACTTGAGGATTTCCGCCGGATCGAGATCGTAGCCGTGGGTCAGGAACTGCAGCGCCTTGGCCACGCGCTCGGGTGTCTTGACGAGGCCTTCGCGGCCCGGATCCTCGCCGATGTCGCGCAGGATGCCGGTGTACTTTTCGGCAATGCTGCGGATGGTGTCCGGGTTGTACTGGTCGATCTTGGCGTAGCCGTCCATCACGTTTTCTTTTCTCATGATCCGCTCCGCTGCGGCACCTTGCCTTCGGCCATCGCCGCGAGGCGGCTGCGGATCGACTGCGCGATGCCCTCGGCATCGAGGCCGACACTGGCCAGCTGCAGAGCGGGATCGCCGTGGTCGATGAAGCGGTCGGGCAGACCGAGCTGCAGCACATGCACCGTGCAGCCCTGGCGCTCCAGCGATTCGAGCACCGCGCCTCCGGCGCCGCCCATCACCACATTCTCCTCGACGGTGACCAGCAGCGAATGCGTCAGCGCGAGATCGCGCACCAGTTCATCGTCCAGCGGCTTCACGAAGCGCATGTTCGCGACCGTGGCGTCGAATTCGTCGGCGATCGCCAGCGCCGGCACCAGCATCGAACCGAAGGACAGGATCGCCACCAGGCCGCTGCCGCGGCGGCGCACTTCGCCCTTGCCCACCGGCAGCGCGGTCATCTCCTTCTGCACCGCCACGCCGGGACCGGCGCCGCGCGGGTAACGCACCGCCGCCGGCGTGTTCATCTGGAAGGCCGTGTAGAGCATCTGCCGGCATTCGTTCTCGTCGGCCGGCGCCATCACCGTCATGTTGGGCAGGCAGCGCAGGTACGAGAAATCGAAGCTGCCGTTGTGGGTCGCGCCGTCGGCACCGACAAGGCCGCCGCGGTCCAGCGCGAACACCACCGGCAGGTTCTGGATCTGCACGTCGTGGATCAGCTGGTCATAACCGCGCTGCAGGAAGGTCGAGTAGATCGCCACCACCGGCTTGTAGCCCTCGCAGGCGATGCCCGCGGCAAAGGTCACCGCATGCTGCTCGGCAATGCCGACGTCGAAGTAGCGCTTCGGGTACTGCTGCGCGAACTTGACCATCCCCGAGCCTTCGCGCATCGCCGGCGTGATGCCGACCAGCCGCGGGTCGCGCTCGGCCATGTCGCAGAGCCAGTCGCCGAAAACCTGGGTGTAGGTCGGCTTGCCGCCGGACTTGCCGCCGGTGATGCCCGACTTGTGGTCGAACTTGGACACGCCGTGGTACAGGATGGGATCGGCCTCGGCCAGCTTGTAGCCCTGGCCCTTTTTCGTGACCACGTGCAGGAACTGCGGGCCCTTCAGGCGCTTGATGTTGTTGAGCGTCGGCAGCAGCGCATCAAGGTCGTGGCCGTCGATGGGCCCGATGTAGTTGAAGCCGAACTCCTCGAACATCGTGCCCGGCGTGACCATGCCCTTCACGTGTTCTTCCGCCCTGCGTGCGAGCTCGCCCAGCACCTTGGTGCCGAGATCCTTGGCCTTGGCGTAGAAACGGCCCGACATCAGCTTGGCGAGGTACTTGTTCAGCGCGCCCACCGGCGGCGAGATCGACATGTCGTTGTCGTTGAGGATCACCAGCAGGTCAACGTCCATGTCGCCGGCGTTGTTCATCGCCTCGAAGGCCATGCCCGCGGTCATCGCGCCATCGCCGATGATCGCCACCGCGCGGCGCGGCTCGCCCTTCAGCTTGGCCGCGACCGCCATGCCCAGCGCGGCGCTGATCGAGGTGCTCGAGTGCGCAGTGCCGAAGGTGTCGTATTCGGATTCGGTGCGTTGCGGAAAACCGGAGAGGCCCTGCCACATGCGCAGGTTCTTCATGCCTTCGCGGCGGCCGGTCAGTATCTTGTGCCCGTAGGTCTGGTGGCCGACGTCCCACACCAGCCGGTCATGCGGCGTGTCGAAAACGTAATGCAGCGCGATGGTCAGCTCGACCGTGCCGAGGTTCGAGGACAGGTGGCCGCCGGTCTGGCTGACCGACTCGACCAGGTATTCGCGCAGCTCGCCGGCCAGCCGCGGCAGCTGGCTGCGCTCGAGCAGGCGCAGGTCGGCCGGCGATGTGATCGATTTCAGCAGCTCGTACTTCGGCTGCCCGTGTCCGCCGGCGCCTTCGAGGGTCATGGTTCCGCTCATGGCTGCAATTGTCTCAGAACTTGCGCAGCACGATGAAATCGGCAAGCTGCGCGAGCCGGGCGGCGCGATCGCCGAAAGGCGCGATGGCAGCAAGGGCTTCCCCGCGCAGCTGTGCGGCCAGCGCCTTGGCCTGGGGGATGCCCATCGCGCTGACATAGGTGGGTTTGCCCTGCTCGGCGTCCTTGCCGGCGGTCTTGCCCAGCGTCGCAGTCGGCGCGTCGGCGTCGAGCACGTCATCGACAACCTGGAAAGCAAGCCCGACCGATTTCGCGAAGCTGTCGACACGCGCGAATTCCGCATCGGACAGCCCGCTGCCGCAGCGTGCGCCGAGCACGGCGGCGGCGCGGATCAGCGCGCCGGTCTTGTGGATGTGCATGAATTCGAGTTCGGGCACGCTGAGTGTCCGGCCCACCGCGGCGAGATCAATCGCCTGGCCGCCGGCCATGCCGCGCGAACCGGCGGCAACCGCCAGCAGCTTGACCATCTCGAGCTGGGCTGCGGCATCGTCGGCAAGGCGGTAATCGCCGAGCAGCTGGAAGGCGAGGCTCTGCAGCGCGTCGCCGACCAGCAGCGCGGTGGCCTCGTCGAATTCGACATGGCAGGTCGGCTTGCCCCGCCGCAGCACGTCGTCGTCCATGCACGGCAGGTCGTCGTGCACCAGAGAATAGGCGTGGATCAGTTCGACCGCGGCGCCGGCGACGGTCACGCGCTCGACATCGGCGCCCGAGAGTTCGCCCGCGGCATAGGCCAGCAGCGGCCGCACGCGCTTGCCGGCGCCGAGCGCGGCATAACGCATCGCCGCGTGCAGGCGCTGCGGCGCGATGTCGGACTGCGGCAGCACGCGCTGCAGGAAAGCCTCGATGCGTTCTTGCCCGGTGGCGGCCCAGGCCTGGAAATCGGGAGCGGTCACGGTGGCGGAGATTTACTGCTCGGCGGCGCCGAAATTCTTCAGCACGCCGTTTTCCAGGACCTTCACCTGCTGCTGGGCATCCTGCAGCTGGGCCTGGCAGAACTTCAGCAGCTCCGCGCCGCGCTTGTAGGCGGCCAGCGACTGCTCGAGCGGCATCTGCCCTTCTTCCATGGCTTCGACGATTTTTTCCAGTTCGGCCAGCGATGACTCGAAGGTGGGTGTGGCCGTTGTGTTCTTGCTGGTTTTGGTCATGGGCCCGCGACCCCGCAGAAAGGACAGGAAATGTAACGCAATCAGAGGCTTGCGGTCAACGCGGAGTCCGTCAGCGCCCGTCGCGGCATCCGGGCCGCGGCGCGATGCGTAGAATGGCTGCGGCCGTAAGGAAAGCGGCGCTACTCCGACTCAACGCACATTCCCGGCCCATCTGCAAAGAGAACACAGCAATGCACGCCACCCTGCCCCTGCTCGAAGCCACCGATTTCCCCGCCCTCCGCCGCCGGAAGACCGAAACCCTGCAGGTCAACCTCGGCTACAAATGCAACCAGAGCTGCCTGCACTGCCATGTCAATGCCGGGCCGACGCGGACCGAGCTGATGGCGCGCGAGACCGTTTTTGAAGTCGTCGCCTTCCTCAAGACCGCTGCGATCCGCACGCTGGACCTCACAGGCGGCGCTCCGGAGCTGAATCCGCATTTTCGCCTGCTGGTCGAATCGGCGCGCACGCTCGGCGTGCGGGTGATCGACCGCTGCAACCTGACCATCCTGTTCGAGCCCGGCCAGGAAGGCCTGGCTGAATTCCTCGCCGCGCAGGAGGTGGAAATCACCGCCTCGCTGCCCTGTTACCTCGAGGACAATGTCGACCGCCAGCGCGGTGAAGGCGTATTCTCGGCCAGCATCCGCGCGCTGCAGAAACTGAACGCCCTCGGTTACGGCCGGCCGGATTCCGGCCTCGTGCTCAACCTGGTCTACAACCCGCAGGGGCCCGTGCTGCCGCCAGCGCAGCAGCAACTGGAACAGGATTACAAGAAACACCTTGCCGCTGCTTATGGCGTTGTTTTCAACGAACTCTACGTGCTTGCCAACATGCCGATCCAGCGCTTCGGCAGCACGCTGGTGTCCAAAGGCGGCTTCGGCGGCTACATGCAGCTGCTCCGGGATGCGTACCGCCCGCAGAACCTTGAATCCCTGATGTGCCGGTCACTGCTGTCGGTGGACTGGCAGGGTTACGTCTACGACTGCGACTTCAACCAGATGCTGGGGTTGCCGCTGGCCTGGAAAAACCGCCCGCGCAGCCACCTGCGCGAGCTGATCGCCGCCGACCTCGAGGGCAATCCCGTCGTGGTCAAGGATCACTGCTACGGCTGCACGGCGGGCCAAGGGTCGAGCTGCGGCGGCGCGCTCGCCGGCTGAAGTCGACAAGCGGACAAGATCATGATTGAACCCGCATTTGCGGTCTATTTCTGGGCCTTCCTGCTGCTCTACGGCGGCGTGATGTACGCGATCTCGCCCAGCGCGCGCAGCGAGGCCGGTTTTTTCGGCGGCAGCGACGACGCCGGCCGCCCGGCCGGCGAATGGGCGCTGATGTGCAGCATTTTCATCAGCTGGATATTCGCGAAGTCGGTGACCAATGCCGCCAACCTTGGCGCCGCGCACGGCGTGGTCGGCGGGCTGGCCTATGCCACCTACTGGCTGTCGATCCCGGTCGCCGGCCTCGTCATCTACCGGCTGCGCACGCGCCACGGCGCGACCGGCCTGGTGCCCTTCCTGATCGGGCGTTACGGCCGCCTCGCGGCGCTGGCCTTCACCGCGGCGATCCTGATCCGGCTCTACAACGAGGTCTGGAGCAACACCGCGGTGGTCGGCGCCTACTACGGCCAGGCCGGCGACGCGACGTTCATCGGCGCCGCGCTGCTGTTCACCGCGGTCACGTTGATCTACAGCCTGAAAGGGGGGCTGCGCAGCTCGATCGTCACCGATGTCATCCAGGCGGTGCTGTTCGTGTTCGTGCTCGGCACGGTGCTGTTCCTGGTGCTGCCCAAGCACGGCGTCGGCACGCTGCTGTCGGTCGGCGACTTCCGCTTGAACGCCGGCGTCGACCTGCTGCTGGTGGCACTGCTGCAGGTGGTGTCCTACCCCTTCCACGATCCGGTGCTGACCGACCGCGGCTTCATCACCCGCGAAAAAACGATGCTGCGCGCGATGATCGTCGCCGGCGTACTCGGCTTCTTCTGCATCTTCGCCTTCAGCCTCGTCGGCGTGCATGCGAAGCTCGAAGGACTGCCCTCCGGCGACAACATGCCGGGTGCGGTCGCGCTGGCCTTCGGCACGCTGCCCTACCTGCTGATGACCGTGGTGATGATCATGGCGGCGGGATCGACGCTGGACTCGACCTTCTCCTCTGTTGCCAAGTCGATCGGCCGCGAGCTGCCGATGCTGGCCGGCCGCAGCCCCGGTCCGCGGGCGATGGTCATCGGCATGTGGACGATGGTCGCCTTCGCGCTGCTCGGCAACCTGCCGATGATCGCCGGCACCGACATCCTGAAGGCAACCACCGTCAGCGGCACGATGGTGATGGGTCTCGCGCCGGTGTTCCTGCTGGCGCCGCTGGTCAAACATTCACCTTGGAGTTTCCACCTCGCCTTCTGGCCAGGCATCGTGCTCGGCGTGCTGCTCGCCGCCGGCATGATTCCGCAGTCCTGGGCCATCGGCGACGGCAAGTACGCACTGCTGCTGGGCACCAACTTGTACGGGCTGCTGATCTGTATCGCCGGCTTCCTGCTGCCGGTCATCATCCAGCGCCTGCGCGGCAGCCATGCCTGAAGCCGCGCGACCCGGACGCAGCTGCCCGCTGCATTACCGTTATCCGCCGGCCGCGCTGAACCGGCCGCCGGAAATCGTCGCCGATACGATTTACGTGATCGGCGGCCTCTACGGCAACGGGCCGGCGCTGCAGGCGATCGCGGCGATGGCCGCCGGCGAATCGGGCCCGGTGGTTCAGGTGTTCAACGGCGACTTCAACTGGTTCAACCGCGATGCCGCGGGTTTCGCGGCAATCAACAAAGCCGTGCTTCAACACGCGGCGCTGCGGGGCAACGTCGAGACCGAACTGGCCGGCGACGACGATACGGCGGGCTGTGGCTGCGCCTATCCGGACTCCGTCAGTGACGGGGACGTGGCGCGCTCGAATGAGATGCTTGCTGCGCTGCGCGAGAGTGCGCGCGGCCTGCCGCGGCTGCGTGAGCAACTGGCGGCGCTGCCGATGCACCGGGTCGCGGAAGTCGGCGGGCTGCGAGTGGCCATCGTCCACGGCGACTGCGAATCACTGGCCGGCTGGGCCTACGACGAATCGGCGCTGGCGGACAAGGGCGGCCTGGCGACGCTGGCCTCGCATTTCGCCGCGTCACGCACCCGCATCATTGCCAGCAGCCACACCTGCCTGCCGGTGGCCCTCAAACTCTCGACGGCACGCGGCGCCTGCCTGCTGTTCAACAACGGCGCCGCCGGCATGCCCAACTTCGCCGGCACGCAATTCGGCGTCATCACGCGCATCGGCGTGACGCCGGCGCCGGCCGCCACCGCGCTCTACGGCAGCGTCATCGATGGCGTCCATGTCGACGCCCTCGCGGTGCATTACGACCGGCGTCAGTGGCTGGCCGATTTCCTCGCCCAATGGCCGGAGGGCAGCGCCGGGCACCAGTCCTACTTGCGGCGGATCAGCGAGGGGCCGCGTTACGGGCTCAATACAGCCATGCGCACCGGCATCCATATCAACCACAGGCTGCTGCGGGAGCTGCGTGCGGCCGGAGGCCAGGGATGAACAAGGGCAGGCTGCTGGTCTTTGCATTGATCGCCGCGGGCATCGTCGCTTTTTTCGCCTTCGACCTGAAGCAGTATTTCACGCTGGACTATTTCCAGGCCCAGCGCGCGGCGATCGACGCCGAGGTCCAGGCCCGGCCGCTGCGCTCGGCGCTGCTGTTTTTTGCCGCCTATGTCGCGGTGACCGCATTGTCCCTGCCCGGCGCGGCAGTGATGACGCTGGTCGCCGGCGCGGTGTTCGGCCTGCTGTGGGGCACGGTGATCGTGTCCTTCGCCTCGACGCTGGGCGCGACGCTGGCCTTCCTCAGTTCGCGTTTCCTGCTGCGCGACTGGGTGCAGCAGCGTTTCGGCGACAGGCTGCGGCCCGTCAACGACGGCATCGCGCGCGAAGGCGCCTTCTACCTGTTCGCGCTGCGCCTGGTGCCGGTGTTTCCCTTTGTCGCCGTCAACCTGCTGATGGGCCTGACGCCGATACGCACCTGGACCTATGCCTGGGTCAGCCAGCTCGGCATGCTCGCCGGCACTGTGGTCTACGTCTACGCCGGCACCCAGCTGGGCGAGTTCCGCATCTCCGCGGGGCTGGTCGGCGCCTTCGTGCTGCTCGGGCTGTTCCCGCTGCTGGCAAAAAAAATCCTCGACGCGCTGCAGGCGCGCAAGGTTTACGCCGGCTGGACCCGGCCCGCGCGCTTCGACCGCAACCTCGTCGTCATCGGCGCCGGTTCAGCCGGACTGGTGTCGGCCTATATCGCCGCGGCGGTGAAGGCGAAGGTGACGCTGGTCGAAAAACACCGCATGGGCGGCGACTGTCTGAACACCGGCTGCGTTCCCTCGAAGGCGCTGATCAAGTCGGCGAAACTGGTGGCGACGATGAAACAGGCCGGCCAGTACGGCCTGAAGGACAGCCGCGTCGATTTCGATTTCGCCGAGGTCATGGAACGCGTGCAGCGCGTGATCCGCGACATCGAGCCCCATGATTCGGTCGAGCGCTACACCCGGCTCGGCGTCGAATGCCTGCAGGGCGAGGCGAAGATCACCTCGCCGTGGACCGTCGAGATCAACACTGCGGCCGGCAGGCAGACCTTGACCACCCGCGGCATCGTCATCGCCGCCGGCGCGCGCCCCTTCGTGCCGCCGATTCCCGGCATCGAAGATGTGGGTGTGCTGACTTCGGACACGGTATGGGACCTGCGCGAACTGCCGAAACGGCTGGTCGTGCTCGGCGGCGGGCCGATCGGCTGCGAACTGGCACAGTGCTTCGCGCGGCTCGGGTCAAACGTCACGCAGGTGGAAATGCTGCCGCGGCTGATGGTGCGCGAGGACCCCGAATTCTCGGAAATGGTGCTGCGGAAATTCCGCGAAGACGGTGTCAACGTGCTGCTCGGGCACAAGGCACAGCGTTTTGCCGTCGAGAACGGCGAGAAGGTGCTCTACTGCGAGCATGCCGGCGAAAGCCTGCGCATCGCTTTCGACGCCGTGCTCTGCGCGGTGGGTCGCATCGCCAACACCGCGGGTTACGGCCTCGAGGAACTGGGCATCCCGGTGACGAAAGCGCGCACCGTCGAGGTCGACGAGTTCATGCGCACGAAATATCCCAACATCCTCGCCTGCGGCGATGTCGCCGGACCCTACCAGTTCACCCATACTGCGGCGCACACGGCCTGGTACGCGGCGGTCAACGGCCTGTTCGGCGGTCTCCGGAAATTCCGCGTCGATTATTCGGTGATTCCCTGGGCGACGTTCACCGATCCGGAAATCGCGCGCGTCGGACTCAATGAAACCGAAGCCCGGGAAAAAAACATTCCTTACGAGGTCACCACCTACGGCATCGACGATCTCGACCGCGCGATCGCCGATGGCAATGCCCACGGCCTGGTCAAGGTGCTGACGGTGCCGGGCAGGGACATAATCCTCGGCGCCACCATCGCAGGTGAACACGCCGGCGACCTGATCGCGGAATTCGTGATGGCGATAAAACATGGCATCGGCCTCAACAGGATCCTCGGCACCATCCACATCTATCCGACGCTGGCAGAGGCCAACAAGTACGTGGCCGGCAACTGGAAACGCGCGCATGCGCCGCAAAAACTGCTGGCCTGGGTGGAAAAATTCCATGCCTGGCGCCGAAACTGACTTTGCTGCCGGAACACAGGAAATCCCCGCCCCTTGTCCCTGTCCATAATCATCCCCGCGCTGAACGAAGCGGAACAGATCTCGGCCACGCTCGACAGCCTGCAGCCGCTGCGCCGGCGCGGCGTCGAAGTCATCGTCGTCGACGGCGGCAGCAGTGATGCCACCGTCACGGTCGCGCAAAACGCGGCCGACCGCGTGATTGCGGCTGAACGCGGCCGCGCGCTGCAGATGAACGCGGGTGCCGCCGTCGCGCGGGGCGAAATCCTCTGCTTCCTGCATGCTGACACGCGGCTGCCCGAAAACGCCGACGGCCTGATCATCGACGGCCTCGCCCGCGCCCGCCGCAGCTGGGGCCGCTTTGACGTGCGGATCGAAGGCCGCCATCCGATGCTGCAGGTGATCGCGACGCTGATGAACTGGCGGTCGCGGCTGAGCGGCATCGCCACCGGCGACCAGGCGATCTTCATCACGCGTTCCCTGTTCAAGGCCACCGGGCAATTTCCCCGCATCCCGCTGATGGAGGATATCGCGCTGTCGCGGCAGCTGAAGGTCTACAGCCGGCCTCTGTGCATCGCGCACCGGCTGACCACTTCCGGCCGGCGCTGGGAGCGGCACGGGCTCTGGCGCACGGTGCTGCTGATGTGGCGGCTGCGACTCGCTTACTGGCTGGGTGCGGATCCCCGCAAACTCGCCAAGCGTTATGCCCGGCAGCCCTGACACCGCGATCCTGGTCTTCGCCAGGGCACCGGTCGCGGGCGCGGCCAAGACACGCCTGATCCCGTTGCTCGGTGCCGAAGGCGCCGCGATGCTGCACCGGCGCCTGCTGCTGCATGCGCTCGCCGTCGCCGCAGCCGCGGCTCCCGGCAGGCTGGAGTTGTGGTGCTCTCCCGATGACAGCCACCCTTTCCTGCGGGCAGCGGCAGCGCGCCACGATGCAGGCCTGCAGGTGCAGCAGGGGGAGGATCTCGGCGCGCGCATGGCCCATGCCTTCGCGCAATCGCTGCGGCGGTGGCGACAGGTCATCATCACCGGCACCGATTGTCCCGCGCTGGGTGTGGCGGAACTGAAGGCCGCAGCCGATGCACTGCAGGACGGGCAGGACGCGGTGTTCGTACCCGCTGAAGATGGCGGCTATGCGCTGGCCGGCCTTTCCCGTGAAGCGCCGCAGCTCTTCGCCGGCATCGCCTGGGGCGGCGCCGCCGTCATGGCGGATACCCGCAGGCACCTGCGCGACAGCGGTCTGCGCTGGCGGGAACTGGCGACGCTGTGGGATGTCGACCGTCCCGATGACTATCAACGCCTGCTGCAAACCGGACTGTTCGATGCGCTGCCCGACCCGGACTGAGTCCCTGCTGTTGATCGCCTTTGCTGCGGCCGGTGCCGCACTTGCCGCTACGGACCATGTCACGATCAGCGCCTTTTCCGCTGCGCGCCCGGGCGGCGTATTGCCGGCGGGATGGTCGCCGTTAAGCCCCTCCGGATCGGCAACGCCGACACGCTACACGCTGGTGGACGACGGCGGGACCACGGTGCTGCATGCGGAAGCCAAGGCCGCCGGCTCCGGGCTGTCGCATCCCCTGCGGGCCGATCCTGCGGTCACGCCCTGGCTGCGCTGGCGCTGGAAAATCGGCAATCTGATCGAGCAGGCCGACCTGCGCACGCGCGAAGGCGACGATTTCCCGGCGCGCCTGTACGTGACCTTCGACTACCCGCTGGAAAAGCTGCCCTTCGTCGAACGCAACAAGCTGCGGCTTGCAAGGGCGCTGTTCGACCCCAATCTGCCGGCGGCGACCCTCTGTTATGTCTGGGATGGCAAGGCGGCCAGCGGAACCATTGCGCCCAGTGCCTACACCAACCGGGTACGGTTGATCGTCGTCGAATCGGGCGCCAGGCGCGTTAACCGCTGGGTGGAGGTCGAACGCAACATTGCCGCGGATTTCCGCGCGGCTTTTGGCGAAGCGGCGCCGGCAGTGACGGGTATCGTGGTCGCAGTCGACACCGACAACACTGGCGCATTTGCAACAGCCCGTTTTGGAGATATTTCCTTTAACAAACAGAGTCTTATGAAGCCACCGTCAGGCCCCGCCGCCCTGCCCTGAGGAAATTGTTGTTGCCTTTTGGGGGCCCCTGGGAAAGAATAGCCGTCCTTTTTCGCGGACCCGGTGCAAGCTTAAAACGCTTAAGAATCATGACCTTGAAAAGCCCCTTCCGGCTGCTCACCCCGTAAATCAGACACCGCTGCATGTCCGACCTCTCCAGCGTCACCGCGCTCCGCAAGACCGCGCCGCAACTCCCCGCCCACTGGTACTTCGATCCGCAGATTCACGCGATCGAACAGCGCCTGCTGTTCGATAACGGCCCCGGTTACGTCGGCCATGAACTGATGGTGCCGAATGCCGGCGACTATCACGCGCTGTCCTGGAACGGCAACGCGCAGGCGCTGGTGCGCAATGCGCAGGGTGTCGAGCTGCTGTCGAACATCTGCCGTCACCGCCAGGCGGTGATTCTCAAGGGCCGCGGCAATGCGCAGAACATCATCTGCCCGCTGCACCGCTGGACCTACGGCCTCGACGGCAAGCTGCTCGGCGCGCCGCATTTCGCCGAGAATCCCTGCCTCGATCTTGCGCGCACGCCGCTGACGCGCTGGAACGGCCTGCTGTTCTCGGGCAAGCGCGACGTCGCCCGCGACCTCGCGAACATGGGCGTGATGCAGGACCTCGACTTCTCCGGCTACATGCTCGACCGCGTCGAGGTCGAGGAGTACGCCTGCAACTGGAAAACCTTCATCGAGGTCTACCTCGAGGACTACCACGTCGAGCCCTTCCACCCGGGACTCGGCCAGTTCGTCAACGTCTCCGACCTGCGCTGGGAATTCGGCGACTGGTACAGCGTGCAGACCTGCGGCATCAAGAACGGACTGGCCCGCCCCGGCAGCGCGGTGTACGGACGCTGGCACGAGCAGGTGCTGCGTTACGGCGAAGGCCGGTCGCCCTCGCATGGCGCGATCTGGCTGACCTATTTCCCGAACGTGATGGTCGAGTGGTATCCGCATGTGCTGGTGATCAGCGCGATCATTCCGCGCGGTCCCGAAGCCTGCAGCAACATCATCGAGTTCTATTACCCCGAGGACATCGCGCTGTTCGAGCGCGAATTCGTCGAGGCTGAGCAGGCCGCCTACCGGGAGACCGCGGTCGAGGATGCCGAGATCATCGCGCGCATGACCGAGGGCCGGCGCGCACTGTGGCTGCAGGGACGCAGCGAGGTCGGACCTTACCAGTCGCCGCTGGAAGACGGCATGGTCCATTTCCACGAATTCCTGCGCCGGGAAGTGGCGCCTCACGTATAAAAATATCAATAAAAACAAATACTTATATTGATTAACGGCAGCCTGGCGCTGCCGTTTCCGTTTTCCGGCGCTTGCTTTTCATTCGGTGTTTGCTACCTTTGCCGCTCCCGACAACGCCGCGCCGGACCGCCTCATGGCATCGATGACCCACACCACGCTCGTCAGCGCCGAAGAAACCGCGGCACATCTCTCCGATCCGCAATGGGTGATCTGCGACTGCCGCCACGACCTCGCGGATCACAGCGCCGGCTACCGGGCCTATCGCGCCGGGCACATTCCGGGGGCGCGTTTTCTCCATCTCGACGTTGACCTCTCGGGGCCGAAGACGGGAGTCAACGGCCGCCATCCGTTGCCGCATCCCTCGACCCTCGGCCTGCGGCTCGGCGCCCTGGGCATCGGCAACGACAGCCAGGTCGTCGCCTACGATGAATCCGGCGGCGTATTCGCATCGCGGCTGTGGTGGATGCTGCGCTGGGTCGGCCATACAAAGGTCGCCGTGCTCGACGGCGGATGGCAGGCTTGGAACCGCGCGAAACTGCCGTTCACGGTGGAACAGCCGGCCGTGGAGCCGGTGAGCTTCAGCGTCAAACCTCAGCCCCGGCTCGCGGTCGACAGCGCTGGACTGCAGGCGGGCATGGGCGGACGCGGGATGCTGGTGCTGGATGCGCGCAGCAGCGACCGTTACCGCGGCGAAAACGAAACCCTGGATCCGGTAGCCGGGCACATCCCCGGCGCGGTCAACCGCTTCTTCAAGCTGAACCTCGGCGACGACGGCCGCTTCAAGCCGGCCGATGCGCTGAAAACCGAATTCGGCGCGCTGCTGAACGGGCATGCGCCCGCCGACATCGTCCACCAATGCGGCTCCGGCGTCACCGCCTGCCACAACCTGCTGGCGATGGAAGTGGCCGGCCTTGCGGGCTCACGGCTCTACCCCGGATCCTGGAGCGAATGGGTCAGCGACCGCCGGCGTCCGGTCGCCACCGGCGCCGCACCCTGAGGATCCGATGCGGCTGCTGCTTGCCGACCTGATCCTCGTCATCCACTTCAGCTTCGTCCTCTTTGTCGTCGCCGGCCTGCCGCTGGTATGGATCGGCGCCGCCCGTGGCTGGCGCTGGGTGCGCAACCGCAGCTTCCGCATCACCCATCTCGCGGCCATCCTGTTCGTCAGCGCCGAAGCCGCTGCCGGAGTCTGGTGCCCGCTGACACTGTGGGAGGACGCGCTGCGCGGTGCCGCCGGCGAGCGCAGCTTTGTCGCGCGCTGGATCCATGCGGTTCTGTTCTACGACCTTGCACCCTGGGTATTCACCGCCGCCTACCTGCTTTACGCGCTGCTCGTTGCACTGACCTGGTGGCGGGTGCCGCCGCTGCCGGGCAGGCGACCATGAAAAAAGGGCGCCGCGGCGCCCCTTTTTCCCCTTCCGCTGCGGACGTTCAGGCCAGCGCTTCGGCCCAGATGTTGCGAGCCCAGCCCCAGGCATAGGCCGCCTCGGCCGCGCTTGCCGCGCTTGACACGCCTCCGCTGCCCTTCACCGGCGCGATGGTCTTCTGCGCCGGATCGTAGCGGTGCACCGACGCGACGTGCATCGCGCTGTCGCCGCTGACGAAGCTGTAGCAGGTGTTCATCATCATCGTGTCGCGGTTGACCGGCTGGCCCTTGATCAGCGCCACCACGGCGGCGGCGCAGACCTTGGCGTGCTGGTTGGCCATGCTGCCCGACTTGGGCATCCCCGGCGCCGACAGCGTCGAGTCGCCGAGCACATGCACGCCCTTGACCGCGGTCGATTCGCAGGTGGTCCAGTCGACGCCGCACCAGCGGTTGTTGGCGGTGATCAGCCCGCTTCTGACCGCGATGTCTGCGGCGCGCTGCGCCGGGACGACGTTGAGCACGTCACCCTTGACGTTGTCGAACTGCAGCTTGACGGTCATGCCATTGACATCGACATCGGCGATTTCGCTGTTCGGCCGGTAGTCGATCATGCCCTTGTAGAGGCCGTTCCAGGCGGCAAGGAACAGTCCCTTTTTCGAGGTGATGTCCGGGTTGGAGTCGAGCAGGATGATTTTCGACTTCGGCTTGGCCTTCTTGAAATAGTCGGCGACCTGGCAAATCCGCTCGTACGGTCCCGGCGGGCAGCGGTACGGCGCCATCGGCATCTGCATCACGAACACGCCGCCGTCGCGCATCGATTCCAGCTGCTTGCGCAGGGCCACGGTCTGCGCCCCGGCCTTCCAGGCATGCGGAACGCGGGCCTGGGCTTCCGCGCTCTTCAGCGCGGGAATCTGGTCCATCATGAACTCGATGCCGGGCGAGACGATCGCGCGGTCATAGGGCAGGCTGTCGCCGCCCGCAAGCCGCACCACCCGCTTGTCGGCATCGATGGCCACCGCGCTGTCGCGGATCACACGGATGCCGCGGGCGCGCAAACCTTCGTAACTGAAGGTGATGTCGGACATCTGCGCATTGCCGCCGAGCACCATGTTGCTGATCGGGCAGGAGATGAAATGCTGGTTGGGTTCGACCAGCGTGACGTCGATGTCCGGACCCCACATTTTCACGAACTTCGCCGCGGTCGCGCCGCCGTAACCGCCGCCGACCACCACCACCCTGCCGGCGCCACCGCCGCCGGCGGTGGCACAGCCGGAAACCGCCGCAACCCCCGCGCCCGCGGAGGCCCATTTCATGAATTCGCGCCTGGAAATAGTCATGTTGTCCTCCTAACGCACGGCCGGCGCAGGCACTGCGCGGCCGGGGGTGACCGAAGCGAAATAAGCGGCTATCAGCTCGAGCTGTTCGTTGGTGTAGCCCTTGGCATGCTGGTGCATGATCGTCGCCGGGCGCTTGCCGTCGCGGAATTCCTGCATCTGCTTCAGCAGATAATCGCGGTTCTGACCGGCCAGGCTGGGCGGCACGCCGTTGACGCTGCGGCCATCGGTACCGTGGCAGGCAAAACAGGTGGCCGCCAGGCTGCGGGCATACTGGGCGTCGGCCGCCACCGCAGGCTGCGCCAACCCGCCAGCCGCGACTGCGGCCAGCAAAATCATGACTCTACGCATATGCTCCTCCAATCCACGAGTGGTTAACGCTGAAACCTGATGCATCAGGTTTTTCTAATGAAACCAGTGTCCGCGCAAAGCCGGGGGCTGTCAAGAAAACCGCCGGCATGAAAGCCGGCGGCGGGGAAACTGCAGCGGGTGTGATTCTTCAGGCGACGCTGGCGGTTTCTTCGGCAAACTCGAGCCGCACCTTGCCCTCGGCATCAATGTCGACGGCAACCTTGCCGCCGCTGGCCAGGCGGCCGAACAGCAGTTCGTCGGCCAGCGCGCTGCGGATGGTGTCCTGGATCAGCCGCGACATCGGCCGCGCGCCCATCTGCGGGTCAAATCCCTTGTCGGCGAGGTATTCGCGCAGCGCCGGCGTGAAGCTGATGTCGACCTTCTTCTCGTGCAACTGCTCTTCGAGCTGCATCAGGAACTTGTCGACGACGCGCAGGATGATCGCGCGGTCCAGCGCCTGGAAGGAAATGATGCCGTCGAGGCGGTTGCGGAATTCCGGCGTGAACATGCGCTTGATCTCGCCCATCTCGTCGCCCTGTTCGCGCGCCGTGGTGAAACCGATCGTTGCCTTGTTCATCGTCTCGGCGCCCGCGTTGGTGGTCATGATGATGATCACGTTGCGGAAGTCGGCCTTGCGGCCGTTGTTGTCGGTGAGGGTCCCGTGGTCCATCACCTGCAGCAGGATGTTGAAGATGTCCGGGTGCGCCTTCTCGATCTCGTCGAGCAGCAGCACCGAGTAGGGATGCTTGGTGACCGCCTCGGTCAGCAGGCCGCCCTGGTCGAAACCGATGTAGCCGGGCGGCGCGCCGATCAGGCGCGACACCGCGTGGCGCTCCATATACTCGGACATATCGAAGCGCAGCAGCTCGACGCCCATCACGTAGGCCAGCTGGCGCGCGACTTCGGTCTTGCCGACACCGGTGGGTCCGCTGAACAGGAAGCTGCCGATCGGCTTGGCCGGGTTGCCGAGGCCGCTCCTCGCCATGCGGATTGCCGCAGTCAGGGCGTCGATCGCCTTGTCCTGCCCGAACACCACGGCCTTCAGGTCGCGGTCCAGCGTCTTCAGCGCGTTGCGGTCGTCGACAGACACGGTCTGCGCGGGAATGCGCGTGATCTTGGCGATGATTTCCTCGATCTCGTGCTTGCCGATGACGCGTTTCTGCTTCGATTTCGGCAGGATTTTCTGCGCGGCGCCGGCCTCGTCGATGACGTCGATGGCCTTGTCCGGCAGGTGGCGGTCATTGATGAAGCGCGCCGACAGCTCCGCTGCGGCGCTGAGCGCCGCCGGCTGGTACTTGACGCCATGGTGCTCCTCGAAGCGCGACTTCAGCCCCTTCAGGATGGCCACGGTCTCGGCCACGGTCGGCTCGGTGACATCAACCTTCTGGAAGCGCCGCGACAGCGCATGGTCCTTCTCGAACACGCCGCGGTACTCGTTGTAGGTGGTCGCGCCGATGCATTTCAGCTGGCCGCTGGACAGCGCGGGTTTCAGCAGATTGGACGCGTCGAGCGTGCCGCCCGAGGCGGCACCGGCGCCGATCAGCGTGTGGATTTCATCGATGAACAGGATGCTGTGCGGGTTTTCGGCGAGCTGCTTCAGCACCGCCTTCAGGCGCTGCTCGAAGTCACCGCGGTATTTGGTGCCGGCCAGCAAAGCGCCCATGTCCAGCGCATAAACGGCGGCCTTCTTGAGGATGTCCGGCACATCGCCCTCGACGATGCGCCGCGCCAGGCCTTCCGCGATCGCGGTCTTGCCGACGCCGGCCTCGCCGACCAGCAGCGGATTGTTCTTGCGCCGGCGGCACAGCGTCTGGATCACCCGCTCCAGCTCGTGGGCACGGCCGATCAGCGGGTCGATCCTGCCCGCAGAAGCCTGGGCGTTGAGATTCTGGGTGTAGGACTCCAGCGCGCCGCCCGACTGCGCTTCCTGCTCGGCCTCGGCGGTTTCGCCCTCGGGCTTCGGCTGCTGCTGGGTCTGCGGCACCTTGCTGATGCCGTGCGAGATGAAATTGACCACGTCAAGGCGGGTCACGCCCTTCTGGTGCAGGAAATACACCGCATGCGAATCCTTCTCGCCGAAGATCGCCACCAGCACGTTGGCGCCCGTCACTTCCTTCTTGCCGGAAGACTGCACATGCAGGATCGCGCGCTGGATCACGCGCTGGAAACCGAGGGTCGGCTGGGTGTCGACCTCCTCGCCAGCGAGGATCGGCGTGTGCTCGGTGACGAAATCGGCCAGCAGCTTGCGCAGCTCGTCGACATTGGCGGCGCAGGCGCGCAGCACCTCCGATGCGGACGGGTTGTCGAGCAGCGCCAGCAGCAGGTGCTCGACGGTGATGAATTCGTGGCGTTTCTGGCGGGCCTCCATAAACGCCATGTGCAAGCTGACTTCGAGTTCCTGGGCAATCATGGTTGTCCGATCATGGCTGTTGGAGTGGGACCTCAGTTCTCTTCCATTACGCACTGTAACGGATGTTGGTGCTGCTTGGCGTACGACTTTACCTGCTCGACTTTGGTTGCGGCAACATCCCGCGGAAATATACCGCAGACCCCCATGCCTTCGCGGTGGACCTTGAGCATCACCTGGGTTGCCTGCTCCCGGCTCAGGGAGAAAAAGCGCTGCAGCACGCTGACGACGAAATCCATGGGCGTGTAGTCGTCGTTCAGCAGCAGCACCTTGAACATCGGTGGTGGCTTGGTCTTGGTACGTTTCGCCTCGAGGACGGTGTCTTCACGCTGCCTGGTTGCCATGCCGTTGAACTGTGCCTTGCCTGCTTCGGGGGACCGGTCGCGCGATCGCCCCGGACCGTTGCCGGCCCGTGGCGGGCCCGCCGTAAACCTGCGCTCTGAACCTATTTTCTCCCGAATGGGGAATTTTTCAAGTGGCGGAAAACGCTGGGAAAGCAACCGGATACCGTGTTTCCGGGCCGCACTTGACTTTCGCCGGCAAATACCCTAGAAAGCAGTCGGGTGTTGGGGTTCAGGTTTTATCGCAAGACCAGCGCAGTACCTGATGTTTGGCCGGTGCGATCCTTGGAACTCGAACAAATCGCGGAGCCCATCCGCTTTTCTATCAAGGCAGGCATATGGCAACTGGTACTGTGAAATGGTTCAATGACTCCAAAGGCTATGGCTTCATCACTCCGGACGACGGCAGCGAAGACCTTTTCGCCCACTTCTCCGCGATCCAGATGAACGGCTTCAAGACGCTGAAAGAAGGTCAGAAAGTGTCGTTCGAAGTCACCCAGGGCCCGAAGGGCAAACAAGCCTCTAACATCCAAGCAGCCTGAAGCTGTGATTCTGCTGCCGGCCCTGCGGCCGGCGGCTCTGCCGGACTAAGCCCGCAGACCACCGGTCCTGCGGGCTTTTTTCTGGCGCGGCGGGCCGTTCCGCCCGCCGCCGCCGATGCCGGCGGCGCGCAAATGATGCGATAATTCCGGACTTGGCCAGCAAGCAGATTGTCACCGGCAAGGTGGTCATGGCCTCCGGCGGAGATCCGCCTCCGGAGCGCCCCTTCCGATCGCGATGATGAGCCGATCACTTGAAAGACCCTATTCGAACGGAGAGTTGAGAAATGAGTGGAAAACTGGACCTGCTGAAAATCGCGCAGGAAGAAGCAAGCGGCGACCTCTTCAAATACCTGGACGGCGTATTCAAGCGCTCGAAGACCCAGCCGCGCGGCATCAGCGACGCCATCATCTGGGAAGGCGGCAACTTCACCGGCGGCGTGAATCCGGTTGCCCACGCGCTGACCGACACCTTCGCGCTGAATGGCACGATCATGGCGCTTGACGTGCTCGGCCTGCCCTTCCTCGGGGTTCCGATGATGGCCCAGTTCCGCCACGACTCGAAGCTGAAGTCGCTGGAGTGGTTCGGCAAGATGGATTACACCTGCCTGAAATGGTCCACCGCGGGTGACTTCATGGTCAACGAAGGCGGCAAGAAGGTCGTCGTCGCCGGCAAGTCGGCCAATGCCCCGCTGCGCACCGCCGCCGGCGTCTACTGCAATGTCCGCCCCTACGGCTCGATCACCAACGTGCGCTTCATGCCCGGCCTGCCGTACTCCCAGGACAACAAGAAATTCGTGGTTGAAAAAGCCACCGGCAACATCCACTCCGAGATGAACACCCCGGGTGTGCGCATGGCCTATGCCGCGCGCCTGTTCCTGAAACTCGTACACGAGCGCGGCTGCATCGGCCGCGTTGCCACCAAACCGACCCAGGCCAAGGAAGACGCGGTCAACGCAGGCCTGTTCCGCTGGCTGCTCCAGGGCACCAAGTTCAAGCTGAAGCGCCAGTACGCGGTGGACGCCTACGAGGAGCACAAGGACAACGTCCACGCCATCGTCGCGCTGCTGCCGAAGGACTTCAAGGCCGGCATGGAGAACTGGGGCGGAGACATCTACGAACACATTTCCGACACCAACTTCGGCCTGCTGCTGCACGACATGATCGAGCAGCGCGAGTGCATCGTCTACTCGACCGACCTCGACGGCGACCGCCTGACCGACCTGATGGCCGACGCGCCGGACGTGCTGCGCAAATGGGGCCAGATGGTGCTCGACCACGCCAAGACCGGCAAAAAAATGGTCGACGTGTGGAAAGAGATGGGCTTCACGATGACCAACGGCAAGGACATGACCAGCGTCATGTACCGCATGGAAGGCGCGCCGATCTACGAACAGACCCTCGGCTCGGCGGACGCGATGCTGCAGCGCCTGCTCGCCGGCGACGAGACCGTCGGCGGCACCAAGGATCCCTACGATCCGCGGATCCATTTCGTGCTGATCAACGAAGCCTACAAGGCGGCCAACCCCGGCAACAAGCAGCTCGCCGACTGGCTCGACGCGCAGCTGGCGACCTTCGACAAGATCTACAGCGGCAAGCGCCCGCGCTACATCGACGGTTACAACCAGCTCAAGGCGGCAATCAAGCCCTGGGGCCAGTAAGCCCTTGCAGCACGCCGTGCTCCGCACGGCCCTCGGACAACGCCCGCATCCGCGGGCGTTGTTTTTTGTGCCACGCCTTTTCCTGCGCGGCCCCACGGCAAGCCATTTTTGCCGCAACGCAAAATTACGGCGCTGCAGGCTGATTGCCGTAAATTTCACAGTGTAAATTTGACTCGGAATCAAAAGTTTGACTTTGTGGAATCCTATGTATAATGCATCGCAGCATCTTATATGGGATCTTTTTTCATGATACGGGATTAACGCCCTGATCAGGCCGACTCCCGCCGTCCACAACCATCCGCCGCGGAGAACCCCATGGCCCCGACGCTTCCCGAAGGCATCACCCTCACCGGCACATCTGCTGCCGGATACGCCAGCATCCTCACGCCCGAAGCCCTCGCCTTTGTCGCAGGACTGTCCCGGCAGTTCGAAACCCGTCGCCGGGAACTGATGCAGCGCCGAGCCGCCCGCCAGGCCGCATTTGATCGCGGCGTGCTCCCGGATTTCCTGCCGGAAACCAAAGCGATCCGCGACGGCGACTGGACCATCGGGCCGGTCCCGGCAGACCTGCAGGACCGGCGGGTCGAGATCACCGGACCGACCGACCGCAAGATGGTGATCAACGCGCTGAACAGCGGCGCCAATGTGTTCATGGCCGACTTCGATGATTCGAACGCTCCCACATGGGCCAACATGATCGAAGGTCATATGAACCTGCGCGACGCGATCCGCCGCCGCATCACTTTCCGCAGCCCTGAAGGCAAGGACTACAGCCTCGCAGAAAAAACCGCGACGCTGCTGGTGCGCCCGCGCGGCTGGCACCTGATGGAAAACCACATGCAGGTCGACGGCGCACCGGTGTCCGGCGCGATCTTCGATTTCGCGCTGTACTTTTTCCACAATGTCCGGGAATCGCTCGCACGTGGCAGCGGCCCCTACTTCTACCTGCCCAAGATGGAAAGCCACCTCGAGGCACGGCTGTGGAACGACATCTTTGTCTGCGCGCAGCAGCAGCTGGGCGTCCCGCAGGGCACGATCAAGACAACGGTGCTGATCGAAACCGTGCTCGCCGCCTTCGAGATGGACGAAATCCTCCACGAACTGCGCGAACATTGCGTCGGCCTCAACATCGGCCGCTGGGATTACATCTTCAGCTGCATCAAGAAATTCCGCTCGAACCGCGATTTCTGCCTGGCCGACCGCAGCCAGGTCACGATGACCGCCCCCTTCATGCGCGCCTACGCACTGCTGCTGGTCAAGACCTGCCACAGGCGCAAGGCCTTCGCGATGGGCGGCATGGCGGCGCAGATTCCGATCAAGGGTGATGCCGCCGCCAATGACGCAGCGCTGGCCAAGGTGCGCGCCGACAAGGAGCGCGAGGCCACCGACGGCTGTGACGGCACCTGGGTTGCCCACCCGGGACTGATCGGCGTCGCAAAAGAGGTCTTCGACAAACACATGCCGGGACCGAACCAGGTCGCCCGCCAGCGCCCCGACGTCAATGTCACGGCGCAGGACCTGCTCGATTTCCGCCCCGAAGCACCGATCACCGAGGCCGGTCTGCGCAACAACATCAGCGTCGGCATCCAGTACATCGGCGCCTGGCTGACCGGCAACGGCTGTGTTCCGGTCTACAACCTGATGGAAGACGCCGCCACCGCGGAAATCTCGCGCTCGCAGATCTGGCAGTGGATGCGCAGCCCCAAGGGCGTGCTCGACGACGGCCGCAAGATCACCCGCGAGATGTTCCGCCGGATGCTGCCCGAGGAACTGGCACGGGTGCGCCGCGAACTCGGGGAGGCCGCATGGAACACCGGACGCTACGAGGAAGCCGCCGCGCTGTTCGACGACATCACCACCAGCGACGACTATGTCGAATTCCTGACCCTGCCCGGCTACGACTGCCTGGAACAGGCCCTGGAATCCGGCGTCGCAGCCTGAACCAGTGGAGGAGCCGCGTCCGGCCGTCCCTTAGAATCGGGGCATGCCGGACGTCATTCTGCTCAACAAACCCCATGGCGTGATCTGCCAGTTCAGTCCTTCGGGCAACCATCCCACGCTGAAGGACTTCGTCAACGTGCCCGGCGTCTACCCGGCGGGCCGGCTGGATACCGACAGCGAAGGCCTGGTGGTGCTGACCGGCGATGGCGCCCTGCAGCACCGGATCAGCGATCCGCGGCACAAGCTGCCGAAAACCTATTTCGCCCAGGTCGAGGGCGCCCCGGATGAAGCGGCACTGGAACCCCTGCGCCAGGGCATACGCCTGAGCGACTTCCGCGCCCTCCCGGCAGAAGCCGGACTGGTTCCGGAACCCGGCTGGCTGTGGCCGCGGGTGTCGCCGTGGGCTTCCCCCGCTTTCCCGGACACATTTGGTAAGTTAATGAGCTTATTGGAGGTGTCC